>Ga0233438_10000022_pt1 | contig 225426 bp, 226 predicted proteins | sample SI_123_September_FD_182720 | JGI IMG/M metagenome (GOLD analysis project Ga0233438, IMG submission 182720) | Seawater microbial communities from Saanich Inlet, British Columbia, Canada - SI_123_September2016_10_MG | ecosystem: Environmental > Aquatic > Marine > Inlet | place: Canada: British... | reverse complement strand
GCCGCGTTCTGGGTTGGGTCCCCATTCTTTTCCCAAAGCACATACACAGGCTACATCAGGATCGTTGGGATCTACCACAATTCGCTTGATACGTTCCGTTTTTTTTAGTCCGAGATGTTTCCATGTAGCACCGGCATCATCAGAACGATAGACACCCCATCCGTAGCCCACACTGTTCCGAGGATCTCCTTCTCCCGTTCCTACCCAAAGTACATTAGGGTCGGAGGGAGCAAGGGTTAGTGCGCCAATCGAATAAGCTCTTTGATTTTCAAAAATGGGATCAAAACTCACGCCTCCATCGATGGTTTTGTGGATTCCTCCATCGGCACCACTCACATAAAAAGTTGAAGGGTTTCCAGGGATGCCGTCAATATCGGTAACTCGTCCTCCCATATTGGCTGGTCCAATGGCTCTCCAGGAATAGCTTTGTAGTTGTTCTGCTTTTTGGGCAAAGACTTGATTATCGATTCCTGTAAAAAAAAGGACGCCTGTCAGCAGAGTGAAAAGTTTGCTTAAATTCTTCATAATCGCAATATTTGGTTTTAATTATCTCGTTTAAATGCCCCAGTTTTTGAGTTTGTGGTTCCTAGGAGCGGTCTTTTTTAGTCGTTCTGTAATCTTGTCTAAATACATGGTGTTGTAACGCAGTCTTGAAATGTAATTGGGATTTTCTTGATCTCCATTCCAACAATGTTCTGCATTATTGCCATAATCTACTTCCCCATCGTAGTAGGGATTTTTAGTGCTTTCTAAAAATTCTTCTGTCAGTACCACGGCATTGTTCAGGTAGTAGTTGTCCATATCGCCGCAATAAATGTTGACTTTACCTTCTAGGTCTTTTCCAATTGTAGTCCAATCGCGTTCCATTATGTGCCTCAGGTCGTAGTTTTCTCTCCAGTATTCCGCAACTTCACGATCGATTTCTCCGGTCAATTTATCCCAAATGGGTTTGGGATATCCGTTTTCACCCACGGGGGAATACACCGCCTGCCAAATATCCCACTGGTCTCCAGAACGGCTGTTGTCCCCTAGAATATATTCCCTTCGATTCATATCAATCAATTGGGTTTTGATGTGTCCTTTTCCATCTCGCATTCCTGGTCGAAGGGTATTTTTAAAAGTTCCGTTTTTGTAATAAGCGTTGTCATCTTTATAAATGTCCACCACGGTATAGGCTCTAAAGTCTATTGGATCTGGGCAGGCGGCAAAACAACCGTTGTATTCTTTGGGATAAAAGACTTGTACGGCAAGGGCTTCCCAGCCCCCGGTAGAACCTCCGTAAAGGAAACGTCCCCAACCTTCACCTACACCATTGAACATTGCCTCAACATGTGGGATCAATTCATAAGTAATGGCATCGCCGTAGGGGCCTAAATTTGCCGAATTTACAGCGTAAGAGTCGTCGTAATAGGGATTTTGATGTTGAATTTCTATAATCAAAAATCTCGGAAAGTTTTTCGAAGTCCATTGTTTGTAAAAATCATACGCCTCTTTTTCCTGGATGTATTTGTATCCGGTGATACCAAATCGATCACTAAATAGGGTGTCCTCTTTCGGAGCGGTGGGAGGAGTGGTTCTAAAACCGCCGATCGTTTTGGGGAAATGCCCGTGAAAAACCATTAGTGGATATTCTGTTTTACTGTCTTTGTCAAATCCTTCGGGGATCAAAACGTTGGCTTGAAGGTTCATGTCGCGTCCCCAAAATTCTGAAAGCAGCTCGCTTTTGATGTTGATGTGTTTTACATATTTGCTGTCTTCCACAGGGGCAATCGGAGGAATCTCTTCTGTAATTTTAATCGAAATGGGACTTGGATTTGAAGGGTCTAGGGAAACTTTAATAGGTTTACTATAGATGTTTTTTGGAGAGGTATTCCAATGTTGTCCTTCTCCTTGATCCATGGGCAGTTGAACTGTGTGTCCATTGGAAAGGTTAAAGGTGTCGTATTTATGGAGTAGGGCTTGCACAACATATTCCCCTTTTTCTAGTTCGTTTAGTTTTTCAATGGGATAGGCTAAGGTGTTGGAGGAAATTGTTTCCTTTTGTCCTGCTGACCAATTTTGAACATTCTTTCCTACAACAATTCCCGTTTCATCAGAATCGTTGATTTGAAAACGCGGTTCTTTAGAATCCTCCTTCGTAATAAGTACCAAAAGGCGCCCGTCGTATGCCTCCTTACCTAATTCCGCATCATAGGTAATCTCAAACAGAGGAGTATCTGATAGTGTGCACCCGCTGAGAAGTACTGTAATGAATAGGGCATACAAAAGCCTCGCTGACAAATTTTTTATTTGTTCCATAAATAAAGTTTTAAGTCTCAATTTAATGAAATTTAATTTAACAAATACATCCCTGGCAAGTTAGAGGATCGCAATATGAGGGCTTGAAAGATTTTAGTACCTTAGTAAGCACAACCTATAAATAAATGAAACAGTTTACACTTCTCACACTAGCCGCGTTATTGAGTTTTACTATTTCCACGGCTCAAGAAAAATTTAATGGACTAGCTGCAGGACCTTACAAAAAATTAGTGATTCGTGAAGCTATGGTAATCCCGGGTCATGGTGGACCTCCAGTGGGACCTTATGATATTGTAATCGAAGGAGATAAAATTACGGATATGATTCCATTCGATCCTGTGACTGCAAAGTCTAGGGGAGCGGTGGAACGAGTAACTGGAGACCGTGTTATAGATGCAAAAGGTAAATACGTCCTCCCTGGGATGATCGATCTGCACATGCACTTGAGAACGGATCCGATGTCCTTGGAGTATGTCTACTATTTAAAATTAGCCCATGGGGTTACCACCATGGTTCCGGGTTCGGATCGCGGATTAAAATCGGGAATGGAACAGGCAAAACTGAGCAAGCAAAATAAAATTTTAGCACCTAAGTTATTTCCTATTTGGTCTTATGGTGCCATGACCAATTTTGATAAAATCGCATTAGACGATCCTAAAAATGCACCTGAGGTGGTCAAACAAATGTTTGCCAAAGGGGCGCATGTGGTCAATGCTGGGAACCTGGGTTGGAGTCAAGAGTTACTCAAGGCCGTATGTCGTGAAGTGACTGCCAATGGGGGAATTACAACCTATCACATTCCTCCCAGTACTACTGCGGTAACTCAAGCGGTAGATGCTGCGCGTTTGGGAGTCACCATGATAGAGCACCACTATGCTTACGCAGAATCTGCTTTGGACCGTCAAGTGCAAAATTTTAAGCCGACCTACAATTACAATGATGAAAATGAAAGGTTTCGACAGGCGGGAAAGGTCTGGTCAGAAACGAACGAAAAACGACTACTTACAGAAGTAGTTGATTCCCTGCTTCACTACGGAGTTACCATGCTGCCAACACGGGTTGTCTATGAGGCCAATAGGGATATTTTACGAGCACAAAGCCTTCCGTGGCACAAAAAATACACCCATAATTTGCTGATTCAGCGCAACGGTCCCGACCCCAACTATCACGGTGCCTATCATTATGACTGGACCAGTGACGATGAATACTTTTGGTCTAAGGCATTTGATTTGTGGGGCGATTTGATTTTTGAATTCAATAAAAAAGGAGGGCGTGTAGCTTACGGAACAGATGATAGTTACATTTTCGCTACTCCGGGTTTTTCCAATATTCGAGAATTACAACTTTTACGTGAAACGGGAATGCACACCCTGGAAGTTTTGAAATCTGCAACGCTTAATTCGGCGAAAACCTTACGCCAAGAAAAATTGGGCTTGGTGCGCCCTGGTTATACGGCAGATTTGATAATTGTCAATGAAAGTCCACTTTACAATTTGAGAAATATGTATAGTTTTGGAGCTCTTACAACAGAACCCTCAGGAGAAATGGTGCGTAAAGGAGGCATCCTCCACACCATTAAAGACGGCATCGTAATTGAGAATGAAAAGTTGATGACCGAGGTTGAAAAAATGGTTCGTGAATCCAAACAAGGAACCAAGCCCACGGCTATGGAACTTCCTTTTATGATGAAGTAAAAATATGAAACGTCTTTTTTTAGTCGTACCGTTCCTCTTATTCTCTTTCAATATTCAGGCTCAACAATACATAAGAACCATTCTGGGAGACAGTGTGAATAAAAGTACCAAACTTAAAGCAGAACGTTTCCGCTCCATGTGGAACGGAAAAATTAAAGGAAAACGGTACTACAACGAAGCGTTTGTCTTAGGAAAAGTAAACGAAAAAGAATATTTACTAAGGTACGACCAGTATGCAGATCAATTTGAAGCGAAAGAAAGGTCAGATCTTGAGGTCGAAAATGTGGAGCGAGAGCTGACTAAGGTTGTAACTTACGATTCGTTAAACTATTATTTTCTACCCTATTATTATAAAAATAAAAAGCGTTTTAATGTGGGCTATTTGAATTTGCTTATGGACTTGGACACCCTTAAGGTTTATGGGAAAAATGAAGTGACCTTCCGTCCGGCAACGTTTTCGCCCACCACCATAGAAATTGGATTTCCCCCGCGATACATCCACAGAAAACTATTCTTTGTACAGCGAAAGGAAGAAACTCCAATTCAAATTAGTAAACGAAAACTCAGTAAGCTCTTTGAAAAAACTGAATTTAACTCAAGCTTTCTAAACTGATATAAAACATCAGGGTTACAAGGCAATGTGCGTTGGGAAGATGGGAGTGACTTCCAACTTTTAAGGTTTAGGAAATTATTTTATTACGTTTTAAATTTTTTCTACAGGCATAGGATAAGAAATATCCGCTTCAAATAAGGGTGAATTAATATCTTTATAGGGTAAGTTTTTCGAAATGACGCATGAAATCAAACACCTTGTAGCAGAAGCACTGGCTTGGCAAAAAGACAATCGTAAAATTGTTTTAGCCACAGTGGTAGCGATGGAAGGTTCCTCGTATCGACGCCCCGGAGTTCGAATGCTCTTAAATGATTTAGGGACAAGCTTTGGAGCCGTAAGTGGGGGTTGTGTCGAAAAAGAAGTTCAAATCCAGACGCAGTCCGTTTTTGAAAGTGGTGTTCCTAAAATGATGACCTATGATGGGCGTTTGCGATTGGGATGCGAAGGCATTATTTATGTTCTTTTAGAGCCGATGGTACTCAGTTCTTCACTTTCTCATTCTTTACAATCCGCTTTGGAGCAACGTGTTACGTTTTCGAGCATCTCTTACTTTAATTTAGAAGTAGGGAGTCACTCAGGGTTTGGGACCCAATTTATTTTTGAAGATCAGGTCTTTAGTCTCAGAGAACACTTTTCTACAGGCGATGGGTTTAGCACATTTAAACAAGAATTTCCTCCCTTGTTTCAGTGTTGTATTTTTGGAGCAGAACACGATGCTGTTATCTTAACAAAAGCGGCTTTTGCTTTGGGATGGGAGGTTACTGTAATTGCAGCACCAGATGAACAAAAAACCTTGGCGTATTTTCCTGGAGCCAAACGACTTCTGACTCCCGCTATTGATGAATTTGACCTAAGTACAATTGACGATCAAACGGCAATCGTTTTAATGACGCATAGTTTAAGTAAAGATGTGCAATACCTTTTGAAACTATCTGAGACAAAACCAGCCTATTTGGGACTACTTGGTCCTGCCAAACGAAGAGAACAACTGATCGGGCATCTGTTGGAACACAAGCCAGAAGTTGATTTAGGTTTTGTCGAACAACTAAGAGGTCCGGCGGGAATCAATATTGGGGCGGAAAATGCACAAGAAATCGCGATTTCTATACTTGGGGAAATTTTGAGTGTTGTCCGAAACCAAGAGCCCATATCTCTTAGCCTGAAGAAAGGACAAATTCATGAATAACATTCCTAATCTATTATTGGCAGCTGGAGCATCAAGACGTATGGGGACCCCCAAACAATTGCTGCCCTGGAGAGGAAAAACATTGATTGAGCACCAAACAGAAACTCTATTGAAAACTGACCAGGAGGTTTACGTGGTTTTAGGTGCCCATGCGGAACGTATTTTACCCGTGTTAAAACCCTATCCTGTAAACCCCATTATTTTCGAACAATGGTCACTTGGAATGGGAAATACGATCGCTTTTTCTGTTGCTTATTTAATAAAAAAACAAGGCTCCATGGACGGTATTCTGATTGCTTTGACCGATCAGCCTTTAGTGGACACCTCACATTACAACGCACTTCTCGATGCCTTTCAAAAAGAACAACAACAACTCATCGTCTCAGTCTCTGACCAAGGTTGGGAGGGTGTTCCAGCACTTTTTGACAAGTATTATTTTCCGGAATTACTCAACTTAAAAGGGGAACAAGGGGCAAAAAAAATAATTCCATTTGCTAAAAGGGAGGTTATAAAACGAAATGCAGGCTCTCTTTTGGTGGACATGGATACACCAGAGGTATATACGGCACTTTATAAAAAATTCAACCCCCAATAGTGATCATACTTCTGTTTTGTTTGTGCTGATTGGTGTCTTCAAATGTCTCAGGAGTTTCCATCCCCGCACGCACGGCTTTTTTACCCAAAACCGCTTTTTTGATGATGGGTTTTAGGTCTTCATTGTTTCTAAAAGCGCTTAAAAGATCTTGTTCTTTTTGTGAAAAAAGACAATTTTTGAGTTGCCCATTGGCGGTTAGACGTAACCGATTGCAACTATCGCAAAACGGGTTAGTAACGGTACTAATGATCCCAAATGAACCTTGAGCGCCTTTAATCTTGTAGTTTTTGGATGTATCGTTTGGTTCGTCTTGAATCCGTAGGATTTCTTCAGGAGCGTATTTCGTTGCAATTTGATCCATTATTTCTTTGTAAGAAACTGTTTTTTCTCGGTTCCATTGATTTCCGTCAAAAGGCATGAATTCGATAAAACGAAATACTACAGGGTGGTCCTTGGTAAACTGAATAAAGTCTAAAATCTCATCCTCATTAACTCCTTTCATGAGTACGGCATTGATTTTAACTTGAAAACCCGATTGGATCAACAACATAATATTTTGGTAAACCCGATCAAAATAATCTCGAAACGTAATTTGTTTAAATCGCGAGGCATCCAAAGTATCTAGACTGATGTTGAGGGTTTGCACCTGAGAGGCTTTTAAAAGGGCGAGATGACGATCTATCGATACCGCGTTTGTGGTTAAGGATAGTTTAACTGGAAGTTGAGACAACCGTTTTACAATTTCGGGAAAGTCCTTTCGCACACTGGGTTCCCCCCCGGTAAGGCGAATTTTATCCACACCGCAATAGACAAAAAGACGTGCAATTTCGAAAACTTCTTCTACATTCATCAAATTTGCAGCAGGAGACAGCGGAACTCCATCTACGGGCATGCAATAGGAACACCGCAGGTTACATCGTTCAGTTAGTGAGATTCGTAAATAGTTGTGTTTACGTCCAAACCGATCTTCAAGCAAATGAGCTTTATTTTTCATTTTTTATGTGGAGCTCCTTTTATGATATCAAATAAATGAAGGGCTTCTGGGAAAATGGCGTTAAGAGATTCTTCAGCTCCCTTTGTCGATCCTGGAAGTGCCAAGACTAAACTCGAGCCCACCATTCCGACCACACTTCTAGATAACATGGCATAAGGAGTTCTGTTTTGACCGTAATTTCTAATGGCTTCCTCCATTCCTGGTATTGTTTTGTCTAAGAGGGGTTGGAGGGCTTCTGGAGTTCCATCTCGTGGAGACAATCCCGTCCCTCCGGTAAAGACAATTAAGGAATGTCCTTTTTTATGCTGCTCCTTTAGGGTAGCCTGAATAAGGGTAATTTCGTCAGGGATGATGAGGTAGTCTGCAACTGTAACATTCCATTTTTGAAGTGCTTTTTGCAACGCCTTGCCCGCCTGATCCTCTTTTTTACCAGCGGCAACCGAGTCAGAACAAACCACAACAGTAGCATTGACTTGAGCTTTTACCTCATGAACATCAGTTTTTCCACCTGTTTTGCGAAGTAATTTGATCTGATGGATTTCAACGCCTTTATCAATGGGTTTAAGCATGTCATACATGTTTAACGCGACAATACTTACACCGTGCATAGCTTCCACTTCAACTCCTGTTTTATAAATGGTTTTTAGAGTACAAAGGACTTGAATTTCTAACCCCTTTATGTTGAATTCAAAATGGGTATACTCCAAAGGAAGGGGATGACAATCGGGTAGCAAATCAGGAGTTTTTTTTACTCCTAAAAGACCTGCAGCACGACTGATTTCAAAAACATCTCCTTTAGGAACACACTTGTTTTGAATTGCTTCTATAGTTTCTTTAGCGCTGACCCGTACAAGAGCTTGAGCAGTTGCTTCTCTAAGGGTGTTTTTTTTATGTGTGATATCAACCATACCTACCGATTAACTTTCCATTGATGACTTTCATCTTCAAAAATTTCTTTTCCAAAGATGGGGAGTTTTGCTTTGATTTCCTCTATAATTTTGGGCAAGGCTTCGAAAACAACTTCTCTGTGAGCACCTGAAACAAAAACAAAAAGGCAAATTTCTCCTTTGGGAACAACCCCTAAACTGTGATGGATATGCATACAGGAAAGCGCATAATTTTCAAACGCTGCTTCCCTAATGTTATGGCATACTTGGTTTGCCATGGTCTCTTGTGCCGAATACTCAATTGCATGAACTTGTTTGCCCTCTATTTCATCCGCTCGAACTTGTCCCATAAAAATGGCGTGCGCACCGATATGGGTCTTCGATTGGTGGTTTGCGATGGAAGTTGCAATTTTTTCAGGTGGAATAGCACCTTCCATAAAGATGTTTTTAATTTTTCGATCCTTCATAATTCTTCACTCCATTTTTTTAACACTACTGCTCCTTCTTTAAGGCAGAAACAGTTATCTATTCCCTGGGCTTTCATTTTTGACAAAGCCATTTTACTGCGTTTTCCAGACTGGCAAAATAGAATTTTTTTTGATAAATCACTGCGGAAAAGCTCTACTGATTTCCAATTCTCCAATGGCATTTCGGTAAGTTTTGGGAGTTTTAACCGTGGCATTTCTTTTAGTTTTCGAACATCAATCCAATGGAGCTCTTCTTCTTTTGTGAGGTCTTTCAGTGAAATTTCAAAATCTAAAACACAATCCTGAATAGAACTGGGTAAAGGTTTTTTGTTTGTTTTTACTCGATCTATTTCACTGGGATTTTTTTGAAATTCAAATAGGGTTTGCTTTTGCGTCAAAAGATGGATGGAAAGCAGTTTTCCACTCAGGGGATTTCCGATTCCTAAAATAATTTTTAATGTCTCTGTAGCTTGGTACAATCCAATCAGACCCGGTGCAACACTGAGAATTCCAGTCTCACTGCAATTGGGTACTTCTCCCAGGTTTGGTGGGTTTGGAAAGAGACAGCGATACGAAGGGCCCTTTTGGTAATTAAAAACGGATACTTGTCCTTCAAATTTGAAAAGTCCACCATACACCATCGGTTTGTCCATCAGCAAACAACAGTCGCTAATCAGATAGCGCGAACTGAAATTATCAGTTCCGTCAATTACGAGATCGTACTTTTGAATTAGCGAAAGCGCATTGGTGTGATTTAATGCAAAGGGGTGCGCTTCAATTTCAATGGAAGGATTGAGTTGTTTTAATTTTTCCAGAGCGCAGAGGGCTTTGTTTTTTTTGAGATCCGATTCGTTATACAGAATTTGACGGGCTAAATTTGAGAGCTCCACAGTATCTGGATCTACTATACCTAAACGACCCACACCTGAGCTAGCGAGGTACTGAAGTGCGGGACAGCCTAAACCTCCGGCACCTACGACTAAAACCGAAGCGTTGGCGAGTCGCTCCTGTCCAACCGTTCCAATTTCAGGAATTTGTTGCTGTCTCTGATATCTTGAATCCATAAGTTAACCTCCAGAAAAAGGGGGAAACAAGTCAACCGTAGTGGTTTCAAGTTTTTTTTGTTCCCCTATAATTTGATTGTTTTGAGCGATTTGAAAACTATATTTTTTTAGAATGGGGTAGTTTTGAAAAAGGACTTGTTTCAGATCACTTACCCTGTTCGATTGGAGCTGAATCTCTTCCTCTTGTTTTCCAACAAGTTCTGTCAACTGTCCAAAATACCTAACTTTTAGTTCCATTTAAATGAAAATCAGTTTTAACGATGCGGAGGTCAATACCAATGCCAAAAAATATTCAAGCCGTCTCGGGTTCCATTTTTTGCTTCCTGCATAGCCTCCAAAAAATCCACCAAAAACAGCCAAGGCTACCATCAGCAAGGCGATGGGTTCCAGAGACACTCCCGTACTCCATTGTCCTAAAAGTCCGGAGAAGGAGTTGACCCAAATAAACAAAGCTGAAACGGCTGCTGCTTCTTTCATACTTCCCCAATTTAACAATAAAATGACCGGGGAAAGAATTATCCCTCCCCCAATTCCAATGAGTCCTGAAAAAAATCCAATTCCTATTCCGATGCACAATGCCAAAATAGGATTTGCTGAATGGGACACTTCAGAGGAGTCCTTTTTTTTTAAAAAAATTCTTCCAATGGCAAAAAACAATAAAAAGCCGAGTATTTTCTTGTAAAGGAATGGGTCTACGGTCAAAAGCCCTCCCAAAAAAGAAGCCGGTACAGAACCGAGAGCAAAATAAAGAAAGAGATTTTTTTTAAAATATCCAGCTTTGAAATAGTGATAAAATGCAATACCAGCCACAAAGAGATTGAGTAAAAGCGCAGTTTGTTTCATCATGGGTGTAGGGAAAGAAAAGAGTGCCATCAAGGCCAAATAGCCACTGGCCCCTCCGTGTCCTACGCTGGAATATAAAAAGGAAACCATAGGAAGAAGTACAAAAAATAAGAGGGAGTACGATTCAAACAACATCTTAAGAGTTTTTGTTGAAATCGGGTAAGAACAAGACTTCCACCTTCTCATGTTTTTTTAGAGAGGCTCCATTTTCTGGGAGGAAGACCACGGCATTGGCTTTGGCAAAGCTGATGAGCATGGAGGAATTTTGATGATCTAAAAGGCTAACCTTTCCCCGATTTACATTGGCTTTTAGGAATAGTGCCCGAGCTTCGGACGACTGAAAATCTTGGGTTAGGGGTAGTTTTTCTCTTCGTAAGCCAAGACTTCCAAAATTCCTCAAGCGATTGAGCAAAGGCAGGACATAAACATAAAAGCAAGTGAGTGTAGAGGCAGGGTTTCCTGGAAGCGCGAAACAGTAGGTATTTCCTTTTATTCCAAAATACAGGGGTTTACCAGGACTTTGACGAACCTTGTAAAAAATATCTTTAACGCCCAGATTTTGAAGGGCTTTCCCTACAAAATCATAATCTCCCACTGAAATTCCTCCTGAGATTAAGACCAAATCAGAAGTAGCAAAGGCTCCTTTCAAAACGTCTACGGTGTCTTCTAACTGGTCGGGTACTCCAGTGATGATTTGAGGTTCAATTTGAATTTGATGTAAAGCTGCTTTTAAAATCAAACTGTTGCTTTCAAAAATTTTTCCCTCAGAAAGAGTGCTCCCCGGGGGGAGTAATTCATTTCCAGTTACAATTACGCACACCCTGGGTTTGCGAAACACCTCTACTTTTTGAATTCCTAAACTTTGAATCAATCCCAATCCTGCAGGATTCAGCATCTGTCCTTTTTCTAAGGGGAAACTTCCTTTTTTTATTTGTGTTCCTTGTGCTCGAACGTTTTGTCCGAGTTGAGGTAGATTTTCAAGTTCAATTTTAGTTTCAAATCGTTTTACTTTTTCTTGAATGACAACTGCATTGGCAGTATCTGAAACTGCTGCTCCTGTAAAGATTCGGATGCATTCTCCTGCTTTAAGATCAAGGGGTTTTGCGTCTCCTGCCTTTTGTTCTCCGATTACCGTATAGGTCAAGCCCTTTCCCATATGAAGGGCATATCCATCCATTGCGGATTGCCGAAAAGAAGGGAGTGCTATGGGTGCTTGAATTGATTTTGATAAAACCCGACCAAGTGCATCTTGTGTTGCGATTGTTTCGGTTTCAGTAATCACATTTTGCTCCTCCTGAATCAACCTTAAGGCTTCTTCAACGGCTATCATAAATCGAATTTTTTTATACTTCTATCTTGACGTTTAATTATCCAATAAGGGCTTTATCTGTGATAAAAGGTTGATTGTAATAGCGTCTCCCCGTAGCTCGATATAAGGCATTTGCCATCGCGCCCATGATGGGAGGGAAGGGAGGCTCGCCTAGTCCCGTTGGGTGAATATCGCTTTCAACAAAATGCACCTCAATGTCCTTTGGGGCTTCATCGTGTCGGATCAAACGGTAATTGTCAAAATTGTTTTGCTCTGGCGCTCCCTCTTTAAAAGTAATTGCACTGTACATGGCGTGTCCGATACCGTCCACAACACCTCCTTCAGCCAGGTTCGTTGCGGCGTCTGGATTGACTACGATACCGCAATCAATGGCACAATACACTTTTTGAACAATGGGTTTTCCTTTTTCAATCACCATATCCAATACATTGGCAACGTAGGAATTATGGCAAAAATATGCCGCCGTTCCTCGATACACGTTAGGATCTTTTGTGTTCCAATTGGCTTTTTCTTTTACGAGTTTTAAGACCCCAGCATAGCGGGAGGCTTCATAGTCGTTGTTTTCTCCAACGGGATTTTTTTCTGCACGATCTAAGAGTTTCAAACGAAAATCTATCGGGTCTTTTCCAGCAGCTTCGGCAACTTCATCCAGGAAGGCTTGTTCTGCACCTGCGATAAAGTTGGATCTTGGTGCACGAAAGGCTCCCACGGTAATGTTTGAAGGTTGAGACCATTCTTCCGCTTTGTAATGGGCCAGTGCTCCTGCTGGAAAACGGTTGGCAGCAAGAGGACTTTCAGGAATACCTCCTGCACGGACGTGGAAAGCAATCAAGTTATTGTCTTCGTCCAGTGCGGCGCGGTAGAGGGCGTGATATGAAGGTCTATAGGTCCCTTGGGTCATGTCGTCTTCCCGAGTGTAGATCAATTTTACGGGCTGCTTCATTTCTTTTGAAATGACAGCGGCTTCTGTTAAAAAATGTCCGTACAAACGTCGACCAAAACCACCTCCCATACGGGTCATTTGAATGTCAATTTTTTCTAAAGGCATACCCAAGCGTTTGGAAACACTTTTTTCCATGATTTCAGGTGTTTGAATTGGACCTACCAATACCGCTTTTTCATCGGTTACATCAGCAAAGAAATTCATGGGTTCCAAGGTGTTGTGTGCCAAGAAAGGACAGGTGTAGCTTCTTTCGATAATTTTTGCTGCTTTTTTAAACATGCCGTCTGGATCGCCATCCTTTCGAACGATTTTGGCTTTCTTTTGTGACATTCCATCTAAAATAGCATAGTGCGTATCACTACTTTCAAGGCCTGCTGGTGTTTTAACAGTTATTTTTCTTCCCCAAGATTCAGATTCTTTAGATTTTTCGGGTGCCAGTTCCCATTCACATTTGAGAACTTTTTTGGCTTGAAGGACTTCCCAGGTTGAGTTCCCCACAACAACAGCTACCTCATTAAAAGCATCAATATCCAGCCCTCCAAGTGTGTAATTATCAAGATGTTTTTTCATTTTAAACACCTTTTTAATTCCGGGCATTTTTTTGGTTTCACTGTCATCTATCGATTTTAGTTGCATTCCAAAAGCTGGGGGATGTACCAGCATAGCAATGAGCATATTATCCGCTTTGTAGTCTAAACCAAAGATCGGTTTTCCTGTGACGATTTTACTCCCGTCCACATTTCTTCGTGAGGTTCCTATAATTGTAAAATCCGATGAATCTTTAAGAGTGATCTCTTCGGGTACTTCAAGTTGAGCCGCTTTGGAAGCCATGGTTCCAAACCCAGCTTTTTTCCCTGTTGCCTTGTGGAGGAGTTGTCCTTTAACTGCTGTTATCTCACTCGCAGGGACTCCCCAAGTTTCAGCTGCTGCTTGAATTAAAAGGGTTTTTGCTGCGGCTCCTGCCATACGTAGGCTTTCCCAACCCTGACGAATGGATTGACTTCCTCCTGCTAGTTGTCTTTTAAATATACTGGTGTTTAAAGGCGCTTGTTCTACAAGTACATCATTCCAATCAACATCCAACTCTTCTGCCACGATCATCGGCATGGAGGTTTTTACATTTTGTCCAATTTCGGGATTGGGTGACATGATGGTCACCAAACCGTTTTCTCCTATTTTAAGAAAACCATTGATTTCAAACCATTCCTTGGGTAAGGCTTTTACTTTTGTGGGATTCATGTCACAGGACAAGAGCCAATTAAAACCGAGCATCATACCTCCTCCTGAAAGTAAACTGCTTTTGATAAAGGAACGTCTTCCGATTCTTGTTTTTATAACTTTCATTTTAAATGTTTTTGAATTTAAGGGTTAGGAGTTTGCCGCAGTTTTAATGGCTTTTTTAATCCGTGTATAGGTTCCACATCGGCAAATATTTCCGCGCATTGCGGCATCTATATCTTCGTCAGAAGGTTTGGAATTGGATGCTAAAAGAGCGGCTGCAGACATAATTTGTCCCGCTTGGCAATAGCCACATTGGGGGACATCGTGGGCAATCCATGCTTTTTGAACTGGATGTTCTCCCTGCTCTGACAATCCTTCGATGGTTATTATTTTTTCAGATTCTAAAGAGGCGACTGGAAGTTGACACGCGCGTACCGCAGTTCCGTTAAGGTGAACTGTACAGGCACCACATTGCGCTATTCCACAGCCGTATTTTGTACCTACGAGGTCTAGATGGTCTCTTAATATCCAAAGCAATGGGGTGCTGGGGTCTGCATTGACTTCGCGGATCGTACCGTTTATGTTTAGGCGAAATGTTGACATGTTTGAGATTTTTATTTAATCGGTTTGACTTTAACCCGTACTAGGTAATAAAAAATTTACTACAGTCGGAAAACTACTGCATATAAAGCCGCTTTGTTTGTGTTTTCGATTCAACTTGGCGTTACTCTACTAAAATCTCCAAATACACTTGACTTATTGTAATTTTTCAATCTCGTAACGAATCTTATTACCTAATCCGGACTTAAAGTTAGTATTTTTTTCTTAACCTAAGAATCTTTGTGGGAACTGTCACAAAAGGGCATCCGTTTGGATTTTCCACAACCACATAAGGTAAATCGGTCGCCGTGAGGAAGCAGGTTGCCTTCTTCGTCTGTTAGCACTACAGGGCCGTCAATCACGATTTGACCTTTTGACTTCCTAAAGATGTGTACTTTGTTTTCTTTCATTGAAAAATTAGTTTTTGGACGTGATGTATTGGTTTATTCGTTCTTCCAAAAGGGGTAGGGTAACGGTTCCTTTTTCTAAAATAACTTCGTGAAATTCACGAATATCAAATTGATTTCCTAGCTGTTGTTCTGCCTTTTTGCGTAGTTCTCTGATTTTGAGCTCTCCTATTTTATAGGCTAGGGCTTGTCCAGGCCAAGAAATATAGCGGTCTATTTCAGTATTGACCTCGTGAAGGGAAAGGGCCGTATTTTCTGCCATAAAAGCAACTGCCTTTTCTCTGGTCCACCCAAATGCGTGAATACCCGTATCGACTACCAAACGACAGGCACGCCACATTTCGTAAGTAAGCTTGCCGAAGTGCTCATAGGGAGTGGTATAAATTCCCATGGCTTCTGCCAAGTACTCTGTGTACAATCCCCAACCTTCTCCATAAGCAGATAAGTAGAGATTTCTCCTAAATTGAGGAACGGATTCTGGCAATTCGTTGTTTAATGCCCCTTGGAGGTGGTGTCCTGGAACCGCCTCATGCGCTGTGAGTGAGGGGATCACATAGAGAGGTCTACTGGGGAGGTTGTAGGTGTTGACCCAATAATAACCGGGATCTGTGCTTTCCGGTGAAGTCCCCACATACCGACCTCCGGTATATTTAGGAGCAATCGCATCCGGAACGGGCGCTACTCCATAGGGTTTTCTGGGGAGGGTTTTAAAATAGCGAGGAAGTTGTTCATCTAATTTTTTAGCGATGTTCCGTGCGTGTTTGAGTAATTCTTCTGGGCTTGTGGCATAAAATTGAGGATCGGTTCTCAGGAAAGCAATAAATGCTTTCAAATCTCCTTTAAAGTTGACTTCTTTGACAATGTCTTCCATTTGCTTTCGGATACGGGCAACTTCTTGGAGTCCTTTTTCATGAATGCTTTCGGGAGTTTCCTCCAGCGTGGTGAAATAGTTGATACGGCTTTGATAATAGGCCGCTCCATTGGGAGTTTCTGAAACGCCTAAAGCTGTTCTTGTATTGGGATAATAGGTTTCTTCAAAAAAGTTTTTTACGAATTGGAAGGCGGGAATCACCTGTTCTGTGACTACTTTTTTAGCCGCTTGACGCAAGGAGTCTTTTTCTTCAGAAGTAAGTTGAGGAGGAAGCTTCAAAAAAGGAGAGTAATAGAAATTTTCTTCTGCCGTATCCGTGATGTGCAGCTCATAGGTAGATTCGTACCCTTTAAAAATAACTAAAGGTTGTCCCATCCCTGCATCCAATCCTTTTTTTATTAGCACAGACTGTTGTTCGATGTATTCGGGGATGGCTTTGAGTAATTCAAGGTACGCCAAAGCACTTTTTTTGTTTGTAATGGGCCTTACACGGTAGGTCAAGCTGGAATGAAACCCCGCATCGGACAAAATAGGATTCCAATGGGTTTTAAAATCGTATTTTATTACCGTTTCGTTCAGTACGAAGTGGAGTAGCGTATGGGAAATTCGATCGTCATCGCTCAACTTATTTGGATCGATTTCTTCCAGCTCCGTTTTAAGAGAATCACAAAACTTGGCATAGGCTTCAAAACGCGCTTCGTTATAGACCCCAAGTGGTGTCTCTTCCTTTTTGTCTTTCCCATAGTTTTCATAAGTAGTTATGATCGCGTGGAGTTCGTCCTTCGGCAACGAAGTATTGCAGCCAATCAACACGAGTGCATATCCTAAAAAAAGTATTTTTTTCATCTTTAAAAATTTTAATTAAAAGTAAAAACACAAATTGAGAGGTTGAAAAACTAGGGTGGATTTAGGGATTCTTCTTCAGAAAATGAAAAAAAACAGCTTCAGTTTGTGTTCCTGAGAAACAAGGTACAGATAAATATTTATTTTCTGTGGATTTTAAAAATGTTGAATTTGATATCATCCAAACCTTCGTTATCAAAGGGATATTCCAATTGATCTTGAATATTGTATAATGAAATTAAAATAAATTCACTTAAAGCAACAATGAAAAAAGTGAGCCAACTGGGGTTATCAATTCCAATTTTGTTGATAATAGTAGGGGTATAAACTACGGGAAAAATATAAATAAAAATCAAGCAGTAGGCTTTAAGACTAACTGGGGTACGGTGAGAATGAATCGCAATTAAATTGTCCGAACTTTCAATAATGTCTTTAAAAAAGCGATAGATTTTTTCTCGAGTTCCATTAGAGATCGATTCTTTGTTTTTATTGATAAATTCTATTATCTCGTTTACTTTAGCATCAAAAGTACTCGCATCTTCTCCTTTCGAACTCAAATGATTGTATAGAGCATCATTCAATTCGAGGATCAGATTGCTGCTTTCTTTTTTAAGAGAGTCTTCTATTTTGGAGTTTAGGAAAAGGTTTTCTGCTGTTTTTAAGCTGGCTCTAAAACGACTTAAATGTTCTAGCGCTTTTTCTCTTCTTCGAAATGCACCTCGAATGGTAAAAACCAAAGGAAAAATAATGGCGATACTCATTAAAGTAAGGTCTATATTGTACACCACTTTAAATTGATAGGCAATAAAGGGTACAAGTAAGGACAACGCCATGGTGATAAGCGTCCTGAAATTGATGATAATGAGATATCTAGACATAAAATCTATTCTTATATTTGAGTAAATTTATTAACTATATTATGAAGGACCAAGGAATTTTATTGTTCATTTTTTTAATCTCAACCCTTGTATCTGCTCAAAAAGAGTTGAAGTCTGATTTGCTTTACGCCGATCAAGAGCCTTTAAAGATCAAGTTGAGTTATTCCAACAAAGAGGTCAATGCCAAGACAAACGATACCACATTTATCAAGACGAAGATGGAATATCTTCATGAAGGGAAATGGGCTTCAATGGAGGTACGACTCCGAGCGCGAGGTAATTTCAGACGTTCTGAATGTTATTTCCCTCCCATTAAGATGAAAATCAAAAAGAACCAGCGTGAAGGAACGCTTTTTGATGGAAATAAAACCCTAAAACTGGTTATGCCTTGTAAGTTAGAATCTGAAAACAATGACAATATTCTTCAAGAATTTATTGCGTACAAGATTTACGAAAAAATATCTCCCTATCACTTTAAAACAAAGCGAGTCAATATTGATTTTAAAGAAATAAAAAAGGGTAAAACAAAAAACTTTCAACTAAAAGGGTTTTTGATAGAGGACGATAAACGGGTAGCAAAGCGTCATGAAGGAGACATCTATGAACGTTTTGTTCATCCATTGCGCATGGAACACTTGACCTCAGTACAGAATGCATTTTTTCAATTCTTATTGGGGAATACGGATTTTTCTGTCGCGTATCAGCACAATGGGAAATTGATGTATAAGGACAATCAATTCATCCCATTGCCCTATGATTTTGATATGACGGGATGGGTGAATCCTAGCTATGCAAAAGTAAATGCTTCATTAGGAATCAGTTCAGTTCAAGAACGCATCTATCGTGGTTTTAAAAGAGACCAAGAATATTTTGATGAGGTTCGGGAGCAGTTTATAGACAAAAAATTAGAGCTAATCAATCTGGTTGCAGGTTTTGAATCTGAGTTTTCAAATCCCAAGGAATTCAAAACGATGTTTGATTTTATGAATGATTTTTACGAAGTCCTAGAAGATGAGGACAAATTTGAAAAAACAATAATTGCAAAAGCGAGGACAAAGTAAAAGTTACTCAGTAGCACCTTTTAGGGTGATTAGCATTTTGTCGAAGATTGCCGTATTTTCATAAATCCCTGCAAATAACTCAGAGTTGGGGCCGTAGCTAAATACGGGTACCATAGTGGCTGAATGTCCTTTCGAATTGAAACTTCCTTTTACTCGGCTTCGTTTTAAACTACCTCCAGTGATTGCAAATCCACCAGTCTCATGGTCTGCGGTTACAATAACTAGTGTATTGCCGTCTGCTTTTGCATAGTCCAAAACTTTTTGAATAGTTAGATTAAATTCTTGAAATTCCGAAATTATATAGTCGGTCTGATTTGCATGTCCCCCCCAATCAATTTGCGATCCCTCTATCATCATAAAAAAAGGAGTTTCCTTAGCTTTCATTTTCTGTAAGCTAGTTTCAACGATATCTTCCAGAGCTGGGGCACGACCTTCCATCTTTTTTGGGGGCTCTTCTCCATAAGTCAAAAATCCAATTTTGTCTGCTGAAGATTTTTTAAATTCCTCCAAGTTATTTACAAAGGTGTGTTGTGACATTTCATCGATCAAGTCCCTTTGATCTTCTCTTTTTAAAAAAAAGTCTTTTCCACCCCCTACAAACAAATCCACATCGTGTTCGCTCAGTTGTAAGGCGATGTCCTCGTACTGATATCGGGAGGGTACCTTTGCATAAAAAGAAGCGGGTGTGGCATGAACAATGCTCGAGGTTGCAAGAAGCCCTGTAGAATATCCTTTTTCTTTACACAATTCTAAAATACTGATATGTTTTTTGTTGTCTCCATCGATTCCAATGGCTTTATTCAATGTCTTAACACCACAAGCCATGGCGGTTCCGCTGGCTGCAGAGTCAGTAATCAATTGATTTAAGGAATGCGTTTTCGAAAGTCCTACATATTCAAACCCTTCCAAGGCTGTTGAATTGTCATTGGCATACATCCCCGCGCTGATTTGGCTCAATCCCATTCCATCCCCTATCATAAGTATAATATTTGGAGTTTTATCTTGTCCAAGAAAGGTCTGAAGGGTCAAGAACGCAATAGAAAATAGTAAAGTACGCATGAATTTAGATTTAGAATCCAAATATACAATTCCTTTTTGTTGGTTTGTGAAAATCTAAACTGCTAAATTTATTTTTCAGTGTTTCAAATGGCTATCTTTGAACTGTACTGATGAATTTAAATACAGCTCCTATTGATATTGTTGTGGCCTGGGTGGACGGTTCAGATCCTATTTTATTTAAAAAGCGGATGGGATATCTTAAAGGTGAAGAAAAAAAACACCCTGGGGCAGCAGCAACCCGATTTCACTCTTTAGAGGAAGTACATTTTTGTGTGCTTTCCATTTTAAAATTTGCACCTTTTGTTCGAAAGCTTTTTATTATAACCGACCAACAAGATCCTAACGTACACACTACTGTAAAAAAATATTTTCCAAACAGAATTTCAGATATTCGAATTGTGGATCACACGGAAATTTTTGAAGGTTATGAATCCTATCTACCTACCTTCAATAGCATATGTATTTCCAATATGCTCTGGCGGATCAAAGGTCTGGCAGATCAGTTTGTTTATTTCAATGACGATGTTTTTCTTACTCGTCCTTTGCGCTCTGAGGTTTGGTTTAAAAAGGGAAGACCTGTATTGAGAGGCAAGTGGGTGTTCCCTCCTTATGAACGTCTGCTTTGGGATGGAATAAAAGCACGCATTCAAAAAACTTTTTTAGGACAAACTCAGGAACGAGTCTCCTCATTTCAAGTCAATCAGTGGAACGCAGCCCACAAGCTGGGCTTTACCTACCGATACTTTAGATCGGGACATACCCCTTTGGCGCTAAACAAACAAACCCTAAAAACTTTTTTTGAGTCCCACCCGCACATCTTAAAAGAGAACATCAAACACCGCTTTCGAAATTATAATCAGTTCAATACGGTAGCGCTAGCCAATCACTTAGAATACACTAGTGGAAATCGAAACTTTGCCTCATCTCAGGCAGTGTACATGCAACCCCACCAGCGAGGCGATGACTATGTAGATCGGAAGTTTACTCAATGTGAAAACGATAAAAACATCTTGTTTCTTTGTGTTCAGAGTTTGGATTTGGCTTCAAAATCAGATCAGGATCTGGTTTTTAAAAAGATGAACCAAGTATTAGAAACCCAACTTTAGCAATTATGGAAAAACCTGTTGCTGCTCTGTCCATGGTTCGAAACGATACCTTTTTTGCCGACAAATGGATTGCTTATTACGGAGCCCAGTTGGGCTATGAAAACCTATACCTTTTTGTTGACGGATTGGAACAAACTTTACCGAAAGAGGCAAAAAAAATCAATTGTTTTCAAATCCCTCACACGCCTTATCCCAGAGCTCAAGGCGATAAAAAACGGGCCAAAAAAATTTCTGATTTCGCTCAAAGTTTATATCCAAAGTACCATGCCGTTCTGGCGATGGATATTGATGAATTTTTAGTGGTGGACCCCAAAACGAAACTCAGTCTTAAGGCGTATTTGAAACAAAATTTTACAACTTCTTCTCGATCGGCTTTGGGCCTAGATGTAGGACAGCACCCCCAGTTGGAGCAGGCGATTGAATTGCAAAAACCGTTTTTATCTCAGCGTTCCTTCGCTCAAGTATCTGACCGCTATACCAAACCTGTAGTGAGCTTAAAACCCCTTCAGTGGGGCTCGGGGTTTCATCGGATTAAAGGGAAAAATTTTACCCTCGATCCCAACTTATACTTGTTTCACTTTGGATTGGTTGATCTAAAACACATCCAACAAAAAACTGAGGAAAGCGAACTCCTGACTTCTGGTTGGAAGGGACATTTTGACCGTCGGTTGAAGCTTAACCATGCTTTGGAACACCAACCTGTTCAAGAAGCAGATCCCTTTTTTGAAAAAGCACGCAATTACTTCAGCAAAAAACGGAAATGGTATGCCTGGAACAAACCGACGCCTATAAAAGGCCCCAGTGTAATAAAAATTCCAAAACGATTTCAAACGCTGGTTTAAGTTGAAAACCTCTTTATCTTTGCAAAAAAAAGTTATGGATCCAATTCGAATGGTGGACTTAAAAAAACAGTACGACTTTCTTGAAGAAGAAGTCGCCCTTGCCATGCGCGAAGTCCTAGACAGTACTGCCTTTATTAATGGGCCGATGGTACAGGCTTTTCAAAAGGATTTAGAACAGTATTTAAATGTAAAACACGTCATTCCCTGTGCTAATGGAACGGATGCCTTACAAATTGCTTTGATGGGATTAAAATTAGAGCCAGGGGATGAGGTAATTACTGCGGATTTCACATTTGCAGCGACTGTAGAGGTCATTTCCCTGTTAAAACTCAAGCCCGTTTTGGTAGATGTGGATCCTCAAACTTTTAACATTGACCCTAAGGCAATTGAAAAAGCTATCACTCCAAAAACGAAGGCCATCATCCCCGTTCACTTGTTTGGGCAAGCCGCAGCGATGGAGGAAATTTTGAGTATGGCAAAAAAGTACAAACTTTTTGTGATTGAAGACAATGCTCAGGGTATCGGTGCTGACTATACTTTTTCAGATGGGACTCAAGCCAAAACAGGAACGCTAGGTGATGTCTCAGCGACCTCTTTCTTTCCCTCTAAAAATTTAGGTGCTTATGGAGACGGCGGTGCTATTTTTACCAATGATGATGATTTAGCGCACTACATTCGAGGGATTGTCAATCACGGAATGTATCAGCGCTACCATCATGATGTGGTTGGAGTCAATTCCCGTTTGGACGCCCTCCAAGCTGCCGTGCTAAAAGTAAAATTACAATACTTAGATTTTTACAACGAAAGACGAAAAGAAGCGGCTTTACGCTACACAGATTTGTTAAAAGACCACCCAAAATTTATCACCCCATTTCGAGATGGGGCTTGCAATTCTCACGTTTTTCATCAATACACCCTGCGTGTTCTTGAAGGAAATCGAGAGGGGTTAGCACAGGCTTTACAAGCTAAAAATATTCCGTACGGAATTTATTATCCCATACCCTTACATCAGCAAAAAGCATACGAAGATCCTTCAACCTACACCCATGCTTTTCCTGTTACAAATCAGTTGGTAAAAGACGTGATCTCCCTTCCCATGCACTCAGAACTTTCTGTGGCACAGATCGAGTATGTCTGTTCTGAGGTTTGTGCTTTTTTGGATCAATGCTAATCCATATTTAATTTATACATTGGCAGTCAAAATTTAAAACATCATGAAAAAAACACCTTTTTATATATTTCTTTTATTAAGCGCGTGGAGCTGGTCTCAAACTACTTATTTGCATTGCGGTCAAGTTTTTGACTCCGAAAAAGCGAAAATGTTAGGTCCACATACCTTAGTAATAGAAGGTGAAAAAATTACAGAAGTCAAAAAAGGATTTATCGAAGCAGGTGAGGGCACTACTGTTGTGGACTTAAAAACCAAAACGGTATATCCTGGGTTTATTGATATGCACGTCCATATAGAAGGAGAGTACAGTCCGGATCGCTATTTAAAAGTATTTCAAAATAATCCGGCGGATACCGCCTTTGAAGCTGCAGAAATTGCGAATAGAACCCTCATGGCTGGTTTTACATCAGTACGAGATTTAGGAGGAAGTGGAGTCAATATTTCCCTACGTAACGCTATCGATAAAGGACTGACTTCAGGTCCTCGGATTTTTACCGCTGGAAAAGCTATTGGTACTACAGGTGGTCATGCGGATCCGACCAACGGATTCCGAGCTGATTTTCAAGGAGATCCGGGTCCTAAAGAAGGAGTTGTCAATTCCGTTGAGGATGCTCGAAAAGCAATACGCCAACGGTATAAAAATGGTGCAGATTGGATTAAAATTACAGCCACAGGCGGGGTTTTAAGTGTAGCGAAAAGTGGTCAAAACCCACAGTTTACCAATGAAGAATTAGCTGCCATAACACAAACCGCAAGAGATTACGGTTTTCAGGTTGCTGCCCACGCTCACGGAGATGAAGGGATGTATCGTGCAGTTGCCAACGGGGTAAAAACTATCGAACACGGAACCCTTATCGAGGAACGTACCATGAAATTGATGAAAGAAAAAGAAGCCTATTTGGTCGCGACTATTTCTGCGGGGAAGTTTGTTGCGGAACAAGCCAAAAAGCCCGGCGCCTATCCTGCTATTATTGTTCCTAAAGCTATTGCCATTGGAGCTCAAATTCAAAAGACCTTTGGGAAAGCCTACAAATTTGGAGTCCCTATTGCTTTCGGTACCGATGCTGGGGTTTACCCACATGGCGAAAATGCTAAAGAATTCCTCTACATGAACGAAGCGGGAATGCCCGTGGCTGAGGCGCTGCAATCCGCTACCTATGTCAATGCGAAAATCTTAGAGAAGGAAGACCAATTAGGACAAATCACTCCTGGATTTTTGGCAGACCTTGTAGCTACCGATGAAAATGCACTTGATAACATAAACACCCTAACCAACGTTACTTTTGTAATGAAAAACGGAGTGGTGTATAAAAGTGAATAGGCTTTAATTTCCAGATGCTGTTTCCAAACTGCGATCTATTTTTTTGACTAAACCTTGTAGTACTTTTCCTGGTCCCACTTCTGTAAAATGTGTGGCACCGTCGGCAATCATCTGTTGAACGGTTTGCGTCCAACGCACAGGTGCTGTTAGTTGGTCTATTAAATTGGTTTTAAGCGTTTCGGGATGGCTTACTCCCGTGGCACAGACATTTTGATACACAGGACAGCTTGGGGTAGAAAAGGATGTATTTTCAATGGCTTTGGCCAAACGTGCTTTTGCAGGTTCCATCAGTGGGGAGTGAAAGGCCCCTCCTACAGGTAACACCAAAGCTCTGCGCGCTCCTGCCTCGCTAAGTGCTGTACAGGCAGTGTCAATAGCTTCTTTTGCACCTGAGATCACCAGTTGACCCGGGCAGTTGTAGTTCGCCGGAAGGACAACTCCCGAAATTTCTTTACATACTGATTCCACCACTTCGTCTTCCAGTCCTAAAATGGCAGCCATGGTTCCGGGAACTTCATCACAAGCCGCTTGCATGGCCAATGCTCTCTCTTGTACCAGTCGTAAACCGTCCTCAAAAGCGAATACCCCTGCAGCAACCAAGGCAGAAAATTCTCCTAAAGAATGACCCGCTACCATTTCAGGTTGAAACCGATCGCCCATGACTTCACTCAAAATTGTGGCGTGCAAAAAAATTGCAAGCTGGGTCACCTGAGTTTGTTTTAAAGCTTCGGGATCATCTCCAAACATGACATCGGTAATGGAAAAACCAAGGATTTCATTGGCTTGTTCAAAACGTTTTTTTGCCAAATCGTAATTTTCAAAAAGATCTTTTGCCATTCCTGGAAACTGGGCACCTTGGCCCGGAAATACATAGGCTTTCATCGATTATTGTTTTTTATAGGTTAAATAAGAAAAAGCATAGGGTTGTCCGTCAGTAGCTTCCTGCTTTTCCTGATGCGAAAGAATCCATTTTGAAGTATCGATTTCTGGAAAAAAAGCATCTCCTTCAAAAGCGTGGTGGACGCGGGTCAGTTCTATGGCATCTGCCAGAGGGAGAAACAAGGAATAGATTTCCCCACCTCCAATGATGAAAGGAACAGGATCATCACCAGCAAGTTCCAAGGCCGCTCCAGGGGTATGTGCTACAAACGCATCTTTTGCTTTGTAGTTTTGATTTCTTGTCAAAATGATATTGATACGGTTAGGGAGCGCCTTGGGTAGAGATTCAAATGTTTTTCTCCCCATGATCACTGCATGCCCTTGTGTAAGTCGCTTAAAGCGCTTTAAATCTTCTGAAATATGCCAAATGAGTTGATTGTCTTTCCCTAAAACATTGTTTTCTGCTGCTGCTGCGATTAGGGTAATTTCTTTTGATGAATTTACTTCGCTCATCTAATGAAAAGATTAAATTTACTTCAAAAATACACTTTTCTTCTTCACCTATGAACGCTGATTTTTTTCCATTATTAACAAAAGGCACCTACTTGAATACAGCCTATGTAGGTCCCTTGTCCACTGCTTTAGCTGAATTCAGAAACGCACAGGAACAGCATTATGTTGAAAACGGAGTTGATTACAAAATAAGCGCCGATGCGGTTCTGGAAAAAACACACCACGCCCTCGCTCATTTTTTTGGTTTAGAAACGAAAAGAACTTTTGTAGTACCCAATTTTTCATCCGGTTTGAGGCAAGTGCTTTCTTTTTTGCCAAAAAAACTAAAGGTGCTCACAATTGAAGAAGAATACCCTTCTCTTACAGCAGCTTTTGAAGAAGGAGGATTTGCCATTCATACAATTCCATGGGAGTCAGAACTAGAGCTAGCCATCGAAAAGCGACTAGCTCAAAATGACATAGATATCTTGGCTTTGAGTATCGTTCAATACAATTCTGGTCTCTTAGTGGATATCGATTTTTTAAAACAAATCAAACAACAGTATCCCAACTTGATTTTGGTTGGAGATGGAACTCAATTTTTGGGGGCTCATCCGTTTCACTTTGATCATAGCCCCTTTGATGTAATTTCGGGTTCTGGCTACAAATGGTTGTTAGCAGGTTTTGGAAACGGAGTAGTGCTGGTGTCCGAAAACTATATGAATCTGGTACAGTTAGATTACGAAGTTTTACACGATAGGATTTTTATGGGTCACTTTAGCATTTTAGCGATGGCAAGTCTTCATTTTGCAGTTCAGTCTTTAGAAGAAAATGACTTCAAAAAGCTGATGCTTAAAAAAGAACAAATTTCTGAAAAAGCGAAACATAAACTTACAGAAGGAAAATGGATCAGCCCCTGGGTTGTTCAGCGAAAGCAACACAGTAGTATTTTTATTTTGGAAGGAGCAGCGGGTTTATATGAACATTTAGTTCAAAATAACATTCAGTGTGTACAACGCGGAAATGGAGTACGGATTTCATTTCATTATTACAATACAGAAGAAGACCTCAATCGATTAATGGAAGTTTTAGGGCAATTTTCCTAAATAGCTACTGCACCTCGGATCAGTGGGTGAGGGTCGTAGTTGATCAATTCAAAATCCTCATACGTAAAATCGAAAAGTGAAGTCACCTTAGGGTTTAGCTTTAGGGTCGGTAGCGCTTTAGGAGTACGAGACAATTGCTCCTTAACCTGTTCCTCGTGATTGGAGTAAATGTGAACATCGCCAAAGGTGTGAACAAAGTCGCCTGGCTCATACCCACAAACTTGAGCCAGCATTAGCGTCAAAAGTGCATAGGAAGCAATATTGAAAGGAACACCTAAAAAAACATCTGCGCTACGTTGATACAATTGACAGGAAAGTTTGTTGTTTACAACATAAAATTGAAAAAAAGCATGACAAGGAGGAAGTGCAGCTTTTTGATTGGCTACATTTTCTGCAAAGGAAGATTTGGTATCTGGAAGCACACTGGGATTCCAAGCGGAGACGAGCATTCTTCGAGAATCGGGATTGGTTTTCAGGGTTTCTATAACCTGTTGGATCTGATCCAAGCCTTCGCTGTTCCAATTCCTCCATTGATGCCCGTAGACAGGGCCTAAGTTTCCCTTTTCATCTGCCCATTCATTCCATATACGTACCCCATTTTCTTGAAGGTAGCCGATATTGGTGTCCCCTTTTAAGAACCAAAGCAATTCATAAATCACAGATTTGACGTGTATTTTCTTAGTTGTCACCAAAGGAAATCCTTCTGAGAGATCAAAACGCATTTGGTAACCAAAGACACTTTTGGTCCCCGTACCTGTGCGATCTGATTTTTCTATTCCCTGACTTTGAACGTGTTTGAGCAGGTCTAAGTATTGATTCATGAAATGACTTTATTCAAAAGTAGAAGCATTTCCTAGATTTAAAAATCGAAAATCAAAAAGGTTATTAAAAAAAATTAACAATGGATGGTTTCAGCTTTTTCTCTTGGATAATTCGTCTCTTACACGGGCTGCATTTTCGTAATTTTCTTGACTGACCAATTTGGCTAACAGACTTTTTAGCTTGGCAATAGATATTTTTTTTAAGTCTCCAAGCTCTTCATTTTGATTGCTTTGTTCTTTTACAAAGTTTTGAATCCAGTTGTCCTCAGACAATTTTTTGGATTCTCCAGAAACCGCTGCAGTAAATCCCGCTTTTTTGAGAATGGAGTCATAGGTGTAGATGGGTGCTTTGTAGCGCAGGGCAAGCGCAATCGCATCGGAAGTGCGGGAGTCAATGATTTCTTCTATTTTATCACGTTCGCAAATCAAACTTGCATAAAACACTCCATCGACCAGTTTGTGAATGATGACCTGCTTTACATAGATTTCGAACCGTTCTCCAAAACTCTTAAATAGGTCATGGGTAAGGGGTCGCGAGGGTTTTACCTCTTGTTCCAAAGCAATGGCAATGGATTGAGCCTCCAAGCCTCCTATTATAATAGGTAGTTTCCGATCTCCTTTTTCTTCACTCAAAATCAGTGCATAAGCTCCTGTTTGGGTTTCGCTGTAGGAGATTCCCCGAACCGACATTTGAATTAACTTCATCTTCTTCTACTTAAATATCTGTTGTTTCCCGACCAATTAACTTTACTCGGTTTTATTGAAACGTATTTTTTCCTCTTTTATTGAGTAGAGGAAATAGATAATTAATGATTAAATTTGCACTCAAATGTAATTTAAACGATGAAAACCATTCAATTTAGGGAAGCCATTTCTCAGGCTATGAGCGAAGAAATGAGAAGAGATGAAAGCATTTATCTCATGGGAGAGGAAGTTGCCGAATACAACGGCGCGTACAAGGCATCTAAAGGTATGCTAGATGAATTTGGTGAAAAGCGGGTGATTGATACCCCAATCTCTGAAGCGGGATTTTCAGGAATCGGAGTGGGATCCACCATGACTGGAAACCGCCCCATTATAGAATACATGACCTTTAATTTTGCTTTGGTAGGCATCGATCAAATTATAAATAATGCCGCAAAAATTCGACAAATGTCGGGCGGACAGTTTCCTTGTCCTATTGTCTTTAGAGGTCCTACAGCCTCCGCAGGACAGCTTGCAGCAACCCACTCCCAAGCCTTTGAAAGTTGGTATGCCAACTGTCCAGGACTCAAAGTTATAGTCCCATCCAACCCCTACGATGCTAAAGGGTTGCTAAAATCTGCCATCCGAGACGACGATCCAGTTATCTTTATGGAGTCCGAGCAAATGTATGGAGACAAAGGCGAAGTCCCCGAAGGAGAATATACACTCCCAATCGGCGTAGCGGATATCAAGCGTGCTGGAAAAGACATTACACTAGTTTCTTTTGGAAAAATTTTAAAAGAAGCTATGAAAGCTGCTGAAGAATTGGCAAAAGAAGGAATTGAGGTAGAGGTCATCGATTTGAGAACCATCCGCCCAATGGATTATCAAGCCATTTTTGAATCGGTGAAAAAAACCAATCGTTTGGTCATCCTAGAGGAATCTTGGCCATTTGGTAATATTTCAACGGAAATTACCTATCAAGTTCAAAATCAAATTTTTGATTATCTGGACGCTCCGATTGAAAAAATTAATACTGCTGACACGCCCGCACCCTATTCTCCAGTGCTTTTGGCAGAATGGTTACCCAACCACGAAGACGTGATCAAGGCAGTGAAAAAAGTCATGTACCACAAATAACGAAACCGATAGAACGTTCAGAATTTAAAGGTGATTTTCGCTTTTTTTCACAGGCGCTAATCATTTTGTATTCTAGATTGTTTTACTATTTTTACGCACACTTTTCAAACAACAAACAAATATGGAATTATTCATACGATCTTTACCCGCTTTTGGAATCCTAGCATTGGTCTTTGTTTTTTTTAAAAACAATTGGGTTTCAAAACAAGAGGTAGGAAATGAAAAAATGGCACGTATTGCAAAAAATATTGCAGACGGAGCCATGTCTTTTTTAAAGGCAGAATACAAAATATTATCCATCTTCGTTGCAGCAGTAGCGGTATTATTATTCTTTAAGGGTCAAGCGGAAGCAGGATCCAATGGAATGGTAGCTGTTTCCTTTATTGTTGGAGCCATTTGTTCCGCATTAGCTGGATTTATCGGTATGCGAGTAGCGACCAAAGCCAACGTACGAACCACGAATGCAGCACAAACCTCTTTAGGGAAAGCCCTAGAAGTTGCTTTTGCAGGTGGTGCCGTAATGGGCTTAGGCGTAGTAGGTCTCGGAGTTTTGGGACTAAGTGGTCTTTTTGCTCTTTACAGCGGTCAAGGTTGGGAAATTACCGAGGTGCTGAATGTACTTTCAGGATTTTCTTTAGGAGCCTCATCCATTGCTCTTTTTGCTCGTGTAGGAGGAGGGATTTATACCAAGGCTGCTGATGTAGGAGCTGACCTGGTAGGAAAAGTAGAAGCGGGTATTCCTGAGGACCACCCCTTAAACCCTGCTACAATTGCAGACAATGTGGGGGACAACGTAGGAGATGTAGCCGGGATGGGTGCAGACTTATTCGAATCGTATGTAGGTTCCATTATCGGGACCATGGTATTAGGAGCTTTAATTGTTACTCCAGACTTTGATGGTCTCGGAGCGGTCTATCTTCCCTTGGCTCTAGCAGCTGTAGGGATTGTCATGTCCATTATCGGAACCTTTTTTGTCCGAGTGAAAGAAGGGGGTTCTCCTCATGCTGCATTAAACCTTGGAGAATTTGGTTCTGCAGGATTGATGCTAGTAGCTTCTTATTTCTTGATTCATGCGTTTATCCCCGAAACCGTTGAGGGACTTCCTTCCGGTGCATTGGGAGTGTTCTTTGCGACCATAGCAGGACTCGTAGCGGGATTGGCAGTAGGGAAAGTAACCGAATATTATACCGGTACGGGAACAAAACCCGTAAACTCCATAGTGAAACAATCTGAAACGGGAGCAGCGACCAATATCATTGCCGGTCTTGGAGTGGGAATGATGTCCACGGCAGTACCGATAATCCTTATCGCTGGAGCTATTTTGGTTTCGCATCATTTTGCTGGACTTTATGGTATAGCCATTGCTGCTGTTGGGATGTTAGCCAACACAGGAATTCAATTGGCGGTAGATGCATACGGGCCGATTTCTGACAACGCTGGAGGAATTGCGGAAATGGCAGAATTGGATCCTGAAGTTAGAGAACGTACAGACAAATTGGATGCAGTAGGAAACACCACTGCAGCGATCGGAAAAGGATTTGCCATTGCCTCTGCGGCATTGACGGCCTTAGCCTTGTTTGCCGCTTTTATGAAAACTGCAGGGGTTGTAGCTATTGATGTTTCTCAACCCAAAATTATGGCAGGACTGCTTGTCGGAGGGATGTTGCCTTTTGTGTTTTCTGCCTTATCCATGAATGCGGTAGGAAGAGCTGCCATGGCGATGATTGAAGAAGTAAGACGTCAGTTTCGAGACATTCCTGCGCTTCGAGCTGCATTGGACGTGATGATCAAATACGACTCTGATATGTCTAAAGCTTCTGCTGCCGACCGAAAAATATTTGACGCCGCAGATGGTGTTGCAGAATACGACAAATGTGTAGCCATTTCTACAAAGGCCTCGATTAAAGAGATGGTCTTACCAGGTGTATTGGCCATAGTTGTTCCTGTAGCCGTTGGTTTCATTGGAGGCGCGGAAATGCTGGGAGGGCTTCTTGCAGGAGTAACGACCTGTGGCGTGTTGATGGCTATCTTCCAGTCCAACGCTGGAGGGGCTTGGGACAACGCCAAAAAAATGATCGAAGAACAAGGGAGAAAAGGAACAGACGCTCACAAAGCCGCTGTGGTTGGGGATACCGTTGGAGATCCGTTTAAAGATACTTCAGGGCCTTCTCTAAATATCTTATTGAAGCTGATGTCTGTAGTAGCCTTGGTCATTGCACCGAGTATTGCTATGGATGGCGCTGCTGTTACTGCCTATGTAGAATCTAAAGCAGAATCAAACCTTGTGGAAGTAGTAGTCACGGAAGATGAAACTGCTGAAGAAGGCTATACCGTAAACGTGACCTCTGAAAGTGATCAGGAAATGGTCGTTGAGGTGACGGTTAAAAAAGATTCGTCTTCAACTGAAGCAACTTCTAAAGAGTAAGTCTTTAGAGACGAAATAAAAAAGAGGCTCAATTGAGCCTCTTTTTTATTGCTTAAAAGTCTCCGCTATCAAGAGGGGATTTAGGGGTGTGTTTTTGAGAGTGTTATTTTTCGGATCATGGGATTGATATCCCCCCCTGCCCCCCTTGTTAGGAGGGAAAGTTTAGTGTGTATTAGGCGTAAAAAATTTTAAACGACTTCATCAATTTTAGCAATAATGCTGTTGAGGTCGTCTTGATTTTCCACAAAATCCAAGTTGTCCACATCGATGATGACAATTTTTCCTTTGTCATAAGTTGACGTCCAAGCCTCATAGCGTTCGTTTAGACGACTGAGGTAATCAATGCTGATCGAGTTTTCGTAGTCCCGACCGCGTTTGTGAATTTTGTTGACCAAATTGGGGATGCTGCTACGGAGGTAGATCAACAAATCTGGACCTTGTATCAGCGATTCCATCAATTCAAAGAGTTCCTGATAGTTTTTAAAATCCCTTTGATTCATCAGACCCATCGCCTTGAGGTTGGGTGCAAAAATATGTGCATCTTCATAGATGGTACGGTCCTGTACTATGGTCTTTTTTCCGTTTTTAATCTTGAGCAATTGCTGAAAACGGCTTTTTAAAAAGTAAATCTGCAAATTAAACGACCACCGTTCCATATGGGTGTAAAAATCATCTAAGTAGGGATTGTCAATCACATCTTCAAAATGGGCTTCCCAGCCGTAGTGTTTGGCTAAAAGTTCGGTCAGGCTGGTTTTTCCCGCCCCAATATTCCCGGCAATGGCAATATGCATAGTTAGTTTATTACGGTTTGTTTATGGAACTGCAAAGTAGCTTCTTTTTTTTAACAATAAAAGGGGAGGGGGAAAAAAGTAAACCTTACCATAAAATTTGTTTTTTACAAATGAAACCAACAAAAATTTGAAAATTCAAAAAAAGCTGTACATTTGCATCACAAACGAGGAAGGATTTGACTGATTGCAAACCTCGAAAAAAAAATGCTAAAGCAGTGTTGCTTTTCAAAACGCACCGTTTGAATCCTTCCGTAAAAGCATCTTTTAAATGTCATATTTTTTTACCTCAGAATCTGTAAGTGAGGGTCATCCAGACAAGATTTCCGATCAAATCAGTGATGCGTTATTAGATAACTTCCTGGCTTTCGACCCAGAAAGCAAGGTGGCTTGTGAGACCCTGGTCACTACTGGGCAGGTAATTCTAGCCGGAGAAGTCAAAAGCGCAACCTACCTCGACGTTCAGTCCATTGCCAGAGAAACAATCAATAAGATTGGTTATACTCAGGGAGCCTACCAATTTAGTGGAGATTCCTGTGGAGTTATTTCTTTAATCCACGAGCAATCCCAAGACATCAACCGCGGTGTGGATCGTGAAGAAAAAGAAGCTCAAGGAGCAGGAGACCAAGGGATCATGTTTGGTTATGCCTCCAATGAAACGGAATCGTTAATTCCCCTGGCGTTGGATCTTTCACACAAAATTTTAATTGAATTGGCGGCCCTAAGGCGTGAGAATAAAGAAATCACCTATCTACGTCCCGATTCTAAATCGCAGGTTACCATCGAATACGATGACCAGAACAAACCTCTGCGTATCGATACAATTGTGGTTTCGACCCAACATGACGATTTCAACGCAGATGAAAAAGCGATGTTGGAAAAAATAAAATCGGACGTGATCCATATTTTAATCCCTCGTGTGATCGCCAAATTACAGCCCGATATTCAAAAACTATTTGGGACCGACATCACTTATCATGTCAACCCAACAGGGAAATTTGTCATCGGAGGGCCACACGGCGATACGGGTTTGACAGGCCGAAAGATTATCGTCGATACCTATGGCGGTAAAGGAGGTCACGGCGGAGGTGCCTTTAGCGGGAAAGATCCGAGTAAGGTGGACCGAAGTGCGGCTTATGCAGCCCGCCACATGGCAAAAAATTTGGTCGCAGCTGGAGTAGCCGATGAAATTTTGGTGCAACTGAGCTATGCCATTGGAGTGGTAGAACCAACCTCAATTTATGTCAACACCTACGGTACTTCAAAAGTAGATTTAAGCGACGCAGAAATTGCAGCCAAAGCAGCAACTTTATTTGATATGCGTCCCTATGCTATAGAAAAAAGATTAAAACTGAGAAATCCAATGTATTTGGAAACCGCTTCCTACGGTCATATGGGGCGTCAGCCTCTGACTCTAACCAAAACGTTTGAATCCCCATACAATGGAAAAGTATCGAAGGAAGTAGAACTTTTCACCTGGGAAAAATTAGATTATATCGAATCCATTAAAATAAAATTTCAATTATGAGTACACAATTAGCCACTAAAGCATTACATGCAGGGCATGATGCTAAAAACTCCCAAGGAACTCAAGCAGTTCCCATTTATCAAACCACCTCTTATGTGTTCAATGATTCGGACCATGCGGCGAATTTATTTTCACTTGCAGAACCCGGATACATTTACACCCGTTTAAACAATCCAACAAACGATGTTTTAGAACAACGTCTCGCCGCGCTAGAAGGAGGTGCTACAGCTGTAGCCACAGCTTCGGGAACCGCTGCCATCGCTACGACACTGATGGTGATTCTTAGAACTGGAGACCACATCGTGGCATCCAATAGTTTATACGGAGGAACCTATAATCTTTTGGCGAACACCTTGCCGCGCTTTGGGATCACCACCACTTTTGTAGATCCTGATGATCCTGGTGAATTTGCCAAGGCAGTACAATCCAATACACGTGCCTTTTTTGCGGAGTCCTTAGGGAATCCCAAACTGGATGTAGTGGACTTAAAAGCCATCTCGGAAGCGGCTCAACAGGCGAAAGTGCCTTTTATTGTTGACAATACCGTAGCCTCACCCGCTTTGCTAAACCCAATAGAACACGGTGCCAATATTGTGATTCATTCCTTGACCAAGTACCTCACGGGAAATGGAACTTCTTTAGGGGGAGTTATTATTGATGCAGGAACTTTTGACTGGGGCAACGGAAATTTTCCAGAATTTACAGAGCCCAATCCGAGTTATCACGGACTGAACTATCACGAGGCATTAGGGAACATTGCTTTTATTGCCAAAGTTCGGATCGAAGGATTACGTGATTTGGGAAGTGCTCCTAGTCCCTTTAACAGTTTCCAAACCATTCAGGGAATAGAAACCTTAGACATCCGTATGAAAAAGCATTCTGAAAATGCTTTGAAGTTAGCCGCATGGTTGTCCACACGCGAAGAAGTCGCTTGGGTGAATTACCCCGGTTTAAAGACCTCAAAGTACAATGCGTTGGCACTTCAATACCTCCCGAAAGGGCAAAGTGGTATAGTCACCTTTGGATTGAAAAAAGGCTTTGAAGCAGGAAAAAAAGTGGCCGATCATACGCAGTTGTTTGCTCTTTTAGCGAACATCGGAGACACCAAATCCTTGATCATTCATCCGGCCAGTACCACCCATCAACAATTGGATGAGCAGGCCCAAAAAACCACGGGGGTGACTCAGGATTTAATCCGACTTTCCGTAGGTCTGGAGGATATCAATGATTTAATTGCTGATTTAGAGTCTGCTTTTGCGCAGTTTTAAACCCTATGGCAGAGATCCAAACGATTTCAATATCCAATTTTAGGACCCACACGGGTGCTGTTTATCCTTCCGTCGATTTGCACTACCAGCAATTTGGTTGTGATTTGGGGACAGCACCTGTGGTGTTGGTAAACCATTCCCTTACTGGGGATGCGCAACTGACGGGGAATGATGGTTGGTGGAATGAAATCATTGGCCCTGCCCAAACAATAGACACCCAGCACTACACCTTACTTGGTTTTAATATTCCAGGAAACGGTGTTCTGAATCAAACCTTTTCAACCCCGGAAGATTTTCACACAGGAGACATCGCCTCCCTGTTTTTACAAGGGTTAAAGGTTTTGAAAATAGAAACACTTTACGCCCTCATCGGGGGTTCCATAGGAGGTGGAATCGCTTGGGAAATGGCAGCTTTGGCTCCTGAAATAACGAAGTATTTAATCCCCATAGCGGCCGACTGGAAAGCCAATGATTGGATACTCGCTAATACTTTTTTGCAAAAAAGGATTTTACAAAATTCTAAGCAACCCCTGGAGGATGCGCGTATCCACGCCATGTTAACCTACCGCACCCCGCAGTCTTTTGATTTTCGTTTTGGAAGAACCAAAAACGAAGAACTTGGAATTTACAATATTGAAAGTTGGTTGCTCTATCACGGGGATAAACTAGCGAAACGATTTCATTTGGATGCCTATGTGATGATGAATCATCTTTTGGCTTCGATCAATATTGAAAGAGAAGGCCGCACAGTCCAGGAAATCATAAAAAGTATCACTGCAGAAATCCATTTAATTGCCATAGACAGCGATTTGTTTTTCACTCCTGTAGAAGATCAAAAAACAGTGGGCTTTAGTAAAAAATTTAAACAAGATATTTTTTATCACGAATTGAGCTCGCCTCACGGACACGATGCCTTTTTGATTGAACATGAAGACGTAAGTCAAATTTTATCTCCTCTATTTAAACCTAAAAAATAAAAGCTTTATGAATGTTTCCTTAGAACGAATTAACGACGATTACCTTTTTGAAGTTACCAACGCCAATGGCATGAGTGTTCGATTGGACAACAAGTCCAAAACCACTGGAGAAGTGCAGGGAATAAGCCCTATGGAACTGCTCTTAATGGGAATGGCAGGTTGTAGCAGTATTGATATTGTTGCCATTTTGAACAAGCAAAAAATCAATCCCAAAGTACTAAAAATGGAAGTCCACGGACACCGTCATGAAAATGAAGTGCCCGCTTTATTCTATCAAATAGATATTGCTATTCATTTAGAGGGAGATTTTTCGCCAGAAAAAGCCAAACGTGCGGCTCAGCTGTCATTTGACAAGTACTGTTCTGTGTCAAAAACCTTAGAACCCACCGCCAAAATCAATCATAAAATAATTCTAAACGGAATCGAAATATGATCCCCAAATTTGAAACTCAAGCCATTCGGACTCAAACGGAACAATCCCAGTTTCAAGAGCACTCGAGTCCGTTGTATTTAACCTCAAGTTTTGTCTTTGAAGACGCAGAAGAAATGCGGGCTTCTTTTGCAGAAGAAAAAGAGCGGAACATTTACAGTCGTTTTTCCAATCCAAACACTTCAGAATTTATTCAGAAAGTATGTCAAATGGAAGACGCAGAAGACGGTGTTGCCTTTGCTAGTGGTATGGGTGCGGTATTTGGAACTTTTGCCACATTTTTAAATGCAGGAGATCACCTCATTTCAGCACGTGCCGTTTTTGGTTCTACCCACAGTTTGTTTACCAAGTATTTTCCTAAATGGAACATCGAGACGAGTTATTTTGCAGTAGATCAGTTAGATGCTGTGGAAGATTTGATCCAAGAAAACACGCGATGTATTTATGTAGAATCTCCGACCAATCCGGGAGTAGATATTTTGGATTTGGAGGCTTTGGGTAAAATTGCAAAAAAGCACAAGCTTCTTTTTATTGTGGACAATTGCTTTGCCACGCCCTATTTACAAACCCCGATTCAATTTGGTGCCGACTTAGTGATTCATTCCGCCACCAAACTCATGGATGGTCAGGGGCGTGTACTGGGTGGGATTACCGTTGGAAAAAAGGAGTTGATTCGTGAGTTGTATCTCTTTGCGCGAAATACAGGAGCCTCCCTTTCTCCCTTTAACGCTTGGGTACTATCTAAAAGTTTGGAAACCCTTTCAGTACGGGTGGATCGGCATTGTGAGAATGCTTTAGTATTGGCTCAAAAATTAGAACAATTAGAAGAAATCAATTGGGTCAAATATCCCTTTTTACCTTCCCATCCCCAATACGAATTGGCACAAAAACAAATGAATCAAGGAGGAACCATTGTCTCTTTTGAACTCAAAGGAGGAGTAGAAGCAGGTCGAAATTTTATTAATAAAATTCAATTGTGTTCCTTGTCTGCCAATTTAGGAGATTCCCGAACCATAGTCACCCATCCCGCTTCAACTACCCACAGCAAGCTTTCAACAGCGGATCAGTTGGCGGTAGGAATTACAGGTGGAATGATTCGTTTGTCTGTAGGTTTAGAGCATCAGGAAGATATTTGGAACGATTTAATACAAGCCATTACACAGTAAGATGAATATTCAAAAAGATTTAGAAAAGCGCATACTGGTTTTGGACGGAGCCATGGGTACCATGATTCAAAACCACCAGTTGGAAGAGGAGGATTTCAGAGGGAAGCGCTTTGCCAGTCACCCTTGTCCCCTGAAAGGGAATAACGATTTGTTGTCCCTTAGCCAGCCCGACCTCATCAAAGAGATTCATCGCGCCTATTTGGAAGCGGGTGCCGATCTTCTAGAAACCAATACTTTTTCCTCCACTTCCATCGGGATGGCGGACTATCAAATGGAAGATTTGGCCTATGAGCTCAATTATGAAAGTGCTAAAATTGCCAAAGAAGTAACTCGAGAATTTTCAGCAAAAACCCCTGATCAAAAACGTTATGTCGCTGGGTCTATCGGACCCACCAATAAGACAGCGAGCATGTCTCCTGATGTCAATGACCCCGGCTACCGTGCCGTTACTTTTGACGAATTGGTAAACGCCTATCGAGAACAGGTGTTGGGTTTGATTGACGGAGGTGCAGACGTACTTTTAGTCGAAACTATTTTTGATACCCTCAATGCCAAGGCGGCTTTGTTTGCCATTGATTCTGTAAAAGCTGAAAAGCAGATTGCGATTCCGATCATGATTAGCGGAACGATAACGGATGCCAGTGGAAGAACCCTTTCTGGACAAACCGTGGAAGCCTTTCGGATTTCCTTGAGTCATCTGCCTATTTTGAGTATTGGGTTCAATTGCGCCTTGGGCGCAGACCAGTTACTTCCCTATGTAAAACGACTTTCGAATCAAAGCGAGGCTTTTGTTTCTGCACACCCCAACGCAGGCTTACCAAACGCCTTTGGAGAATACGATCAAACTCCTGAAGAAATGCAAGCCTTGATCGAGGAGTATTTAAAACAAAATGTGGTGAACATCATCGGCGGTTGTTGTGGGACGACGCCAGATCACATCCGATTGATTGCGGAAGTGGCTAAAAAATACACCCCCAGAAAACCAAAAGTTGTTGCACATGCTTAAGAAGAAACCCTTATTGCTTTCTGGATTGGAACCTTTGGTGATCACCGAAGAGACCAACTTTGTCAATATTGGGGAACGGACCAATGTCACGGGATCACAAAAGTTCCTTCGGTTGATTGAAAATCAGCAGTATGATGAGGCCTTAGAAATTGCAAGGGAACAAGTCTTGGGAGGTGCTCAAATCATCGACATCAACATGGATGAGGGGATGATTGATGGAGCAGCTGCGATGACCACCTTTTTAAATCTCATCGCTGCAGAACCCGATATTGCTCGTGTTCCTGTGATGATCGACAGTTCCAAATGGGAAATTATTGAAGCCGGACTGAAAGTTGTTCAAGGGAAATGTGTGGTAAATTCCATCAGCTTAAAAGAGGGTGAAGAAAATTTTATCCTCCAAGCCCAAACCCTAAAAAAATACGGAGCAGCGGTTATCGTTATGGCATTTGATGAAGACGGGCAAGCCGACACCCTGGAACGCCGAATTCAAATTTGTGAGCGTTCTTACAAAGTTCTGGTAGAGCAAGTACACTTCCCCCCTGAAGACATCATCTTTGATCCCAACATCTTTCCTGTAGCCACGGGAATGGAGGAACACCGAAGAAATGCCTTGGACTTTTTTGATACGACTCAATGGATACGGGAGAATCTACCCCACGCCAACGTAAGCGGGGGAGTCAGTAACGTTTCCTTTTCCTTCCGAGGGAACAATACAGTTCGTGAAGCCATGCACGCTTCTTTTCTCTACCACGCCATTCAACACGGGATGAATATGGGAATTGTCAATCCCACCTTGCTGGAGGTGTACGACGAGGTACCCAAAGAATTGATGGAGTATGTCGAAGACGTTTTATTGGACCGTCGAGATGACGCAACAGAACGTTTACTGGAGTATGCAGAAACGTTGGTCAACGCAACTAAAGGGGTGAAAAAAGTAGATGATGCTTGGCGTAGCGAGGATTTAAAATCCCGAATTACCCATGCTTTAATCAAAGGAATTGACGCTTTTATTGTAGAGGATACAGAAGAGGCGAGGCGCTTGGCAGAACGACCCATTCAAGTCATCGAAGGTCCTTTGATGGATGGAATGAATGTCGTGGGCGACCTTTTTGGAGAAGGAAAAATGTTTCTTCCCCAAGTTGTAAAATCTGCTCGGGTGATGAAAAAGGCGGTAGCCTATTTGCAACCTTTTATTGAAGCAGAAAAAACAGAAAGCGCCCAATATGCAGGAAAAGTTTTGATGGCGACGGTCAAAGGGGATGTACACGACATTGGAAAGAATATAGTAAGTGTGGTTCTGGCCTGTAACAATTACGAAATTGTGGATTTAGGGGTAATGGTACCCCCAGAAATCATTATCCAACGGGCACTGGAAGAACAAGTCGATGTCATTGGACTTTCGGGTTTGATTACCCCTTCGCTGGACGAAATGGTGTATTTGGCAAAAGAGCTGGACCGTCAGAATATAAAAATACCTTTGTTGATTGGGGGAGCTACCACTTCCAAAGCCCATACCGCGGTAAAAATTGCACCGCATTCCAAAGCTCCTGTCATTCACGTAAATGACGCCTCGCGAGCAGTAGGTGTAGTAAGTAATCTTTTACAAGAGGATAAAAAAGAAGCCTACACCTTAAAAATCCGTGAAGAATACGAAGTATTTAAGGCTAAATTCTTGGAGCGTACCTCTGCCAAATCGTATGTGAGTTATGAGGAAGTACAAAAAAACACATGCTCCATCGATTGGAATTCCTTTGAAGCAAAACTCCCTAATGCGTTGGGCGTACATACCATTGAACAGCAGTCCCTGAAGGATTTAGTTCCTTATATCGATTGGAGTCCCTTTTTCCGCTCTTGGGATTTGCATGGGAAATACCCTGAAATTTTAACAGATGAAGTAGTAGGGGAACAAGCGCAGTCCTTATTTCAAGATGCCCAAGAGATGCTGAATCAAATTGTTGAGGATAATTGGTTGACAGCCAAAGCTCGTTTTGGATTGTTTCCTGCACATGCCGTAGGAGACGATATTGAAATCTACACTACGGATGACCGTTCTCAAGTCAGTGTACGTTGGCTTACCTTACGCCAACAGTTAAAAAAACGCAGGGGGCTTCCTAACCTTGCACTGGCTGATTTTGTTGCGCCAAAAACCAGTGGAAAAAAGGACTATGTAGGTGCCTTTTGTGTAACTACAGGTTTCGGTACCGATGAAAAAGCACAGGCTTTTGAAGCCGAAAATGACGATTACAGCTCCATTATGGTTAAGGCTCTTTCCGATCGACTGGCAGAAGCCTTTGCTGAGTATTTGCACGAGAGGGTACGCAGGAAGTATTGGGGGTATGCCGTGGAAGAATCCTTTTCCAATGAAGAGCTGATTCAAGAAAAATACAAGGGCATTCGTCCCGCACCGGGCTATCCTGCCTGTCCGGATCACTTGGAGAAAAAAACCCTTTGGAAGCTTATGGAAGTAGAAGAGACTATCGGTGTACAACTCACCGAAAGTTTGGCCATGTGGCCCGCCTCCTCGGTGTCGGGATATTATTTTGCTCATCCTGAAGCACAGTACTTTGGTTTAGGAAAAATCAAAACCGACCAATTGGTGTCCTACAGTAAACGTAGGGGAATCTCTTTAGACGAAGCTCGAAAATGGTTGAATCCCAATCTTGCCGAAGAATCAAACGAAATTGAAAAAAAGAAATGAAGATTACCGAACATATTGCCAAAGCAAAAGCACAAACGCAGTTTACTTTTGAAATTCTACCTCCTCTGAAGGGGCAAAACATCAACTCGCTTTTTGAAGCCATCGATGTATTGATGGAGTTTCAACCGCCTTTTATCGATGTAACCTATCACCGAGAAGAACACATTTACAAAGAGGTAGGCAAAGGCCTACTCGAAAAGAAAATCATTCGCAAAAGACCGGGAACGGTTGGGATTTGTGCCGCTATTCAGAGTAAATACAACGTAGATGCCGTACCGCACATCCTCTGTGGGGGGTTTGCCAAAGAAGACACAGAAAACTTCTTAATTGACTTGGACTTTTTAGGAATCGACAATTTGGTGGCGCTACGCGGTGATGCGGTAAAAACAGAAACCTATTTTACACCTAGTGAAGACGGCCACCGCTATGCCAATGAATTGGTAGAACAAGTAACCGCCTTAAACAATGGAATTTATCTGGATGAAGAATTGCTGAATTCTCACGCCACAGATTTTTGTATTGGGGTGTCGGGCTATCCCGAAAAACACATGGAAGCCCCCAGCCTGGCAAGTGACCTTCATTTTTTAAAGAAGAAAATTAAGGCGGGAGCCGACTATGTGGTCACGCAAATGTTTTTTGACAATCAAAAGTATTTTGAGTTTGTAGAGTTGGCTCGTGCCGAAGGGATAGACGTCCCCATCATCCCCGGACTGAAACCCCTTTCTACTCTTAAACAACTGAATATGATTCCCCACCGTTTTCACGTGGACCTGCCCGAAGCCTTGATCAAAGAAGTAATTCGCTGCAAAGACAATGCAGCCGTCCGACAAGTAGGTGTAGAATGGTGTATCCAACAAAGTAAAGAACTCAAAGACGCAGGGGTTCCCTTTTTACATTATTATTCCATGGGAAAAGCAGATAATATTAAAGCCATTGCGGAGGAGATTTTTTAACTCTTAATTTCTTGATTGAAGGGATTAAAAAATAAACATTTATCCCAGTCTTTAGAAATACATAACTTTGTTTGGTGATGGAAGCAATGGAGTCATTACGGGACAGCTACTTGAGTTTAACTCAAGGTAGAATTGATTATGCCAAATTCAATCGTATTGCGATGGTCCATCATTCCAATGCCATCGAGGGGTCAACCTTAACCGAATTGGAGACTCGAGTATTGCTCAGCGAGGGGTTAACACCAAAAGGAAAGCCTGCGGAACACACCTTAATGGCGATTGACCACCATCAAGCCTTGGAACAGATTTTAGGTTGGGCAGAACAAAAAGAGGTTTTGACCTTAGCCCATCTCAAGGAAATTGCTGCAGCGGTTTTAAAAAATACGGGAAGCGAGATCCATACTGCTTTAGGGACTTTTGATTCTTCAAAGGGCGATTTAAGATTGCTGAATTTCCATGCTGGGAATAGTTCATTTCCCAATTATGATAAAATCCCTCGACTGCTAGATGATTTGATTTCCCATATAGCCACTGCCCTTCCTCAGGTCAAAGGTTTTAAGGCAGTGCATGACTTGGCTTTTGAAGCGCATTATCAGTTAGTTAGTATTCAACCTTGGGCAGACGGAAACGGAAGGACATCCCGGCTGTTGATGAATTACATACAGCATTTTCACGGAGAACCTTTAAGTGTGGTTCACCTAGAAGACAAAGCCGCCTATTTTAACGCGTTAGAAAAAACCCGTTCCACAAAGAACCCTAAAGTGTTTAGCACTTTTATGAACAGCCAACTTGAAAAGCACCTCAAATCTGAAATAAAAAAACTGGATCGTCCGTTTAAAAAAGGAAAAGGAGAAAGTGGCATTGTATTGGTTTTTTAACTCGTCAAACTGTTAAACAACTGCTCCAAACTTTCATTTTTAAGCTGTAGTTTAAGAATTTTTAAACCATTATCATGAGCAAAATCAAAGACAACAGGACGGAGGTCCTCGCTTCCTTTGATGTGGATTTCGTAGTCAAAATCATGGGTGTTTTTCACCTTTTCCACTTTGGGAATACGGGCTAGGGCTTCGGTTTCCACGCGGTAGTCAAAGCTGACTTCGATGATTTGCTTTTGGTCTTTTCTCAGAACCTCCAAGGCTTGGTCCAAAACAATTTCGCCTTTGTGGATAATCAATACCCGATCACAAAGGGCATCCACTTCCTGAAGGATGTGGGTGGAGAGCAACACGGTTTTATCTTTTCCCAAACTGCGAATGAGTTTTCGAATTTCCACCAACTGATTGGGATCCAGTCCTGTAGTAGGTTCATCTAAGATCACCAATTTGGGATCGTGGAGTAGGGCAGCAGCCAGACCGACACGTTGTTTGTACCCTTTGGAAAGGGTTTGAATTTTCTTTTTTTGATGGTCTAGGAGGCCCGTTTGTTCCATAAGTTGATCAATGGGAGGATTTTTCAATCGGTATAAATCTGCGACATACTGCAGGTATTCCTTGACATACATTTCGGGGTAAAGGGGGTTGTTTTCGGTGAGGTACCCCACTTGTTTTTGAATGGCTCGTAATTCGGTTTTTAAGTCTTTTTCAAAAAAGTCCACCTTGCCTTCCCACTGGGTGTAGTAGCCTGTCAGGATTTTCATCAAGGTAGATTTTCCCGCGCCGTTAGGACCCAATAGTCCCACGACTTCTCCTTTTTTTAAGGTCAAAGAAACCCCTTTGAGTGCCTGGACCTCCCCAAAGTTTTTAGCCACATTTTCTAAGACAAGACTCATTGTATTTTTAGTTAAAGATACTCCATTCTCCTCAGATTTTTTTTGGACGTGCGCTCCGGCTTTCTAAGACCACGGTGGTCAAAATTAAAAGACCTCCGAAGATGCTTTTTAGATCGGGAATTTCAGATAAAAACAGTGCGCCGAGCAGTACACCGAATAGCGGCTGCACACTGCTTAGGATACTGGCGGTACTGATACTGAAATGGCTAAAACTACTGAGGAAAAGGGTATGGCCTAAGGCGGTTGTAACTGCTCCTAGTATAAGTAGATAGGGCCATTGAGAGCTGAGGTCTGCCTCGGGATAGATCCAAAGTACGGGAAGTAAAAGGAGGACAATCACCCCGAGTTGATAAATCATTTGTATGGAACCGTTGCCCATGGCGTTGTGTTTTTTTAGAATTAAGTTTCTGAGGGAATACGCCAGAGCAGAAAACAAACCGATAAGTAGTCCTTGGGTAGCCGTATTTTTTAAATCAAATTCGGGGATTAAAAAATAAATCCCTACTAAAATAAGAACACCTAAGAGCAAATGCCTTTTTTGAAGTTGAACCGGCATAAAAAAAGGTTCTAGAAATACCGTGATAATGGGGTAGGTAAACAGGGACAGCATCCCGATGGCAACATTACTCCACTGCAACGCAAAGAAATAGGTGATCCAGTGTAGCGCCATAAAAAAGCCACTCCACCAGACTGCAGCCCCGTGCTTTTTCCAGTTGATCTGAAAACGAAACTTTTTATAACGCGCATAAAGTAGGAGTAGCACAATTGCAATTAAAGAGCGAAACCAAATAGAAACCGGAGGAGGAAGTGCGGTGTAGCGTCCCAAGACCCCAGAGGTGCTGATGAAGAGCATGCCTAAATTGAGCAAGAGCGCGTAATAAAGGTGTGGATTTTTGGATTTTGTGGTCTTCATCTAGAGAATAAAGAAACGAAAAAGTTGGATGGTCAGCAAACCCCAAAACGTACCTGTGGCCATACTCAATACTGCAAGAATAATGGCATGGGGCATCCATTCCTTTTTGTAGGCGGCGGTTACCGCTGGGGCAGTGGCGATTCCTCCCACATTGGCCATGCTGGCGATGGGAACCCAAGCTACATTCACCTTGAGGACTTTGGCAACACCCAGCATGAAAATGAAGTGACTCACCAACCAAACGACCAAGAAACTCATAAAAGCAGGGTCAAATCGAATCAGACTGAATTTGAGCTTTAATCCCAAAACGGCCATGACGATTAATATTAAAATACTCCCTAGCTTGAGAATAAAAACACGGTTCCAGCTTTTGACAAAAAATCCCAACCCTAAACCGATAAATGACAACACTACAATTTTACCTACAAAAGAGCCAATAGTTACATGAACACAAAAAACAAGGCCCAGTACTAGAAGCAAACTCAAAACAGGAGCGGTTTTTTTCTGCTGACTTTCTTCTATGAGTTCTGGTGGAGAAAGGGCGTTGATTCTGAGAAGACGGTTCAGAGAATCACTTTTTTTAATGCTTTGAAACATTCCAATGGTCCACAAATTGACCAAAATATTATCTAAAACCAAAACCGTTAGAAAGAGCGCTTCGGAACAGGCGACTACTTCCTTGAGCACCAACTGACTGGTGCTTCCTCCGATCCAACTCCCCACAACCGGAGGAAGGGCCTTCCACACTTCCTGATCGATAAAAAGCTCCGATACCATGGACGTATTTTGAAATAGGAAAAGAAAACCTACGGGGAATAAAGCAATCCAAAAAGACCCCGACACAAAAACGGCGATGGGCTTCCAGCCCACAGCTTTTAATTGAACCAAAGAAAGACTACTCATAACGGCCAAAACAGCTAGTGGGATAAAGACTGTTTTACTGTAGGTATGTATCGTTGCTTCGCTATAATCTTGATTTAAAAGGGCGGAAAGTCCTGCTGGAATCAGATAGGCAAATAAAATAGAAGGTATCCAATTGAAGATTTTTTTGATCCAAGCCTTTTGTAAACTCTCAAGAAAAAGAATTAAAAGTACCGTACACAAAATTATCAGTCCCGGGATGATCAATGGCGTTGTTTTAAATGATACCGTAAGATAGTTGTTTTGCTCGAAAAGAATTTATTTTAACAAAAAAGGGATCAAGCGATCCTCAATCAAACTAGACCAGCCCTTCTCCATGCTTTTTTGACTAAATTTCTCCATTTCAGGGAACGGACTTAGGATACGTGCTTCTAGATGTAGGTGACTTCCGTTTGGCACCTTTTCCATTTGAAAAGAAACGATGGAATCCCCCTCGTATTCCTCATACTGCCAGTGATACGCTATTTTTTGACCCGGTTCAACTTCTACCACACGCCACTTATGAGTAAATATTTTGCCTTTGTAATCAAAAGCAAAAGCAGTTTTAAACCCCACTTTCGCTTTAAATTCTTTTAACTCTTGAAAATACCATTGTTGCATTTGGTCAAGCTCTGTAAGTGCAGACCAAAGTGTTGTGCAAGAGACAGGGATTGTTTTTCGGAGTGTAATCATGATTCTGGGACTTTATGAGAAAAGTGCAAGTTAAAAAAAATCCCTAAAAATTTGTTTTTGCAAAAAGCAATAGTACATTTGTCAAGATTTAAACAAAATGAAAAACACATCCTTTTTCTACAACAACTTTTACTACTTCTATACGGAAGCAGACAGGACTTTGTAGTATTGGAATTACAATATAGAATTAAAAAGTCCTGAGTTTATCGGGACTTTTTTTTTGATTTAAAATGAAAGAAAAAACGGAAGTAGCTATACAGGGAAAGCAAGGATCTTTCCATCACATCGTCGCCCAGCAGTACTTTGGGGATGCGTTGTCACTAGTTCCCTGTGATACCTTTGATGCAACTGTAGCTTCACTAGTGGCCAATACTGCGGATCAGGCCGTGATGGCTATTGAAAATTCAATCGCGGGTTCCATTATTCCCAACTACGCTTTAATCGATCAAAACGACTTGAAAATTGTCGGGGAATACGGTTTGAGCATTCATCATAATTTTATGGCGCTACCCGGGCAAACTCTTTCAGACATTAAAGAAGTTCATTCGCATCCCATGGCGTTATTACAATGTAAAAACTTTTTTCTGCAGCATCCCCACATTCGTTTGGTGGAAGCTGAAGATACAGCAGAGGAAGCCCAAAGGATTTCTAAAAATCAAATCAAAGGGATTGGTGCCATTGCCAGTCAGGAGGCTGCCGACCTATACCAGTTGACTGTTTTTGCATCCTCCATTCAAACCATTAAAAACAATGTAACTCGTTTTGTAATTGTCCAAAAAAAAGGTGATTTGGTACCCGAAACACAGATCAACAAAGCCGCACTAAAATTTACCTTAGATCACCAGCGGGGGAGTTTAGCCGCTGTGCTGAATGTGATGAGCGATTGCCAGCTGAATTTGACCAAAATCCAATCACTACCCGTAATTGAAACCCCAGGGAAATACGCATTTTTTGTAGATGTTACTTTTGAGGATTTTAGTCATTACGACAAAGCGAGAAAGTTAATTGCCATTATGGCTTCGAAATTTAAAATCTTAGGCGAGTACGCCCAACATCAAAGATGAAAACAGCTACGCGATTACAGAGTGTCAAGGAGTACTACTTTTCTCGAAAGTTAAGAGAAGTAGCTACGATGATTAAAGAAGGGAAACCTGTCATCAATATGGGAATAGGGAGTCCTGATCTGGAGCCTCACCCAGAGGTCGTACGCGCTTTAAATGAAGCAATGCAGCACCCTAAAGCTCATATGTACCAAAGCTACCAAGGGCTGCCAGAATTGCGCAAAGCAATTTCTGATTTTTATAAAACCCATTACGAGGTTACCTTAGATCCCAATTCGGAAATACTTCCTTTGATGGGCTCTAAAGAAGGGATTATGCATCTATCCATGGCGTATCTCAATCCCGGAGATCAGGTTCTAATTCCCAATCCTGGTTACCCGACTTACGCTTCGGTAACCCGTTTGTTGGAAGCAGAGGCGGTGGTGTATGACTTAAAAGCAACTCACGGCTGGCAACCTGATTTTGAGGCATTAGAAGCACTGGATACCTCTAAAGTCAAGATCATGTGGCTCAATTATCCTCATATGCCTACAGGAACGGATGTATCCCTAGCAACCTTTGACCGCTTAATTGGATGGGCAAAAGAACGCGATATTTTGTTGGTCAACGACAATCCCTACAGTTTTGTCTTAACTGAAAAACCACAAAGCCTCTTGTCTCGTCCGGGTGCTAAGGACGTTGCTGTAGAGCTGAATTCCCTGAGTAAATCATTTAATATGGCGGGTTGGCGTGTGGGAATGCTCTCTGGGAAAGCGGATGTTTTACAGCAGACGCTTAAAGTCAAAAGCAATATGGACTCGGGTATGTTTTTCGGGGTACAGCAAGGAGCTATCGCTGCCTTAAAAATGACACCCGATTGGTTTGCAGAACTCAACAGCATCTATAAAAAACGCAGCGCTTTGATGAGGGTCTTGGCCCAAAAATTAGGTGCCTCAGTAGTGTCGAACAGTGTAGGTCTTTTTTTATGGGCAAAGCTTCCTGAAGATGCTCCAGATGCGGAGACCTTTATAGATACCGTTTTACATCAGAATAACATTTTTATCACCCCGGGAATTATTTTTGGAAGTCAAGGAGAGGGCTACATACGATTCTCCCTATGTGTACCTGAAGCTACCATTGAAGAAGCTATAAAACGGATCGAATTATGAAAATAGGAATCATCGGATTGGGGTTGATTGGTGGGTCTTTTGCTTTGGCAGCAAGAAAGCATGTTGCTGGCTGTGAATTGTTTGGCGAAGACCAAAATAGGGACCATCAAAAAGAAGCCCTTGCCTTGGGTCTAATAGACAAGACCTTGGGAGATTCAACTTATGCAGCTATGGATGTCATTATTTTAGCCATTCCTGTTGATGCAGCACTTGAGTTAGCTCTGCCGATACTAGATCAAATGAATGACAACGCTCTTTTACTTGATGTAGGTTCTACCAAGTTCTTGATTTGTTCCGCATTGGAACAGCATCCAAAGCGCAATCAATTTTTGGCGACACATCCCATAGCAGGAACCGAATTTTCGGGACCTTCAGCAGCCTTTGCTAGTTTGTACAAAGGAAAAGCACAAATCTTGTGTGAGGCCCATAAGACACGACCGGACCTGTTAGAATGGGCAGTACAGTGGTTTAAAAACATGGAGATGGAAATCAAAGAAATGGACCCAAAAGAACACGATCAGCACATCGCATACGTATCACATTTGTCCCATATTTCCTCATTTATGTTGGGCAAAACCGTGATGGAAAAAGAAAAAGACGAACAGGCGATTTTTGATATGGCGGGCAGTGGATTTGCTTCTACCGTTCGTTTGGCAAAAAGTTCTCCTGCCATGTGGGCTCCCATATTTAAACAGAATCAAGAAAACATTTTAGAAGTGCTGGGCGAGTACATCGCCAATTTAGAAGAATTTAAATCGCTGATGGAACAACAGAATTTCGAAGCGATTTCTCAGAAAATGCAACAAACCAACGCCATCAAAACAATTTTGGCAGGAATTAATTAATGTAAAATAAGTATAAACGAACAAAAGATGGAAAACAAAAAAGAAATGCGTCAGTGGTTAGACAACTTTGAATTGGATCACCCACTGGTTATAGGAGGACCTTGTAGTGCAGAAACGGAAGAACAAGTGCTCAAAATTGCTCATGAACTCAAAGACACGGATGTAACGGTTTACCGAGCAGGAATCTGGAAACCCAGAACTCGTCCTGGAATGTTTGAAGGGGTGGGCGCTATAGGCTTGGGATGGCTAAAAAAAGTCAAAGAACTGACCGGTTTGCTGACCGCTACTGAGGTGGCCAACAAAGACCACGTAAAACTGGCCATCGAAAACGATGTGGATATTCTTTGGATTGGAGCCCGTTCTACGGTAAGTCCTTTTATCATGCAAGAAATTGCAGATGCTCTAGAAGGAACGGATAAAATTGTTTTGGTAAAAAATCCCGTAAACCCAGATTTAGCTCTTTGGTTAGGAGGAGTAGAACGCTTGTATACTGCTAATATCGAAAAACTAGGACTTATTCACCGAGGGTTTTCTACCTATGAAAAAACTAAATATCGAAACATTCCTGAATGGCAAATTGCTATTGAAGTGAAAAACCGATTTCCTGACCTTCCTATGATTTGCGATCCTTCCCATATTGCTGGACGACGGGATTTGATTTTTGATATTTCTCAATCTGCTTTGGACCTAAATTTTGACGGTTTGATGATTGAAACACATTGGGATCCAGACAATGCCTGGAGTGATGCCAAGCAACAAGTGACTCCTTCCCGTTTGGTTGAAATCATGAAGGATTTAAGAGTCCGAAAAAAGACCACAAATGAAGAAGCCTATAAACATCAACTCAATAATCTTCGTGCCCAAATTGATGTGGTAGATCAAACCATTTTGGATACTTTGGGTAAACGAATGAAAGTCGCACTTGAAATTGGAGCCTTAAAAAAGACTAATAATGTCGCAGTTTTACAAAACAAACGATGGAATGAGATCTTAGGTAAAATGATTTTGGAAGGACAAGAGCGTGGTTTGTCCGAGGAATTCATCCTTCGAGTCTTTAAAGCGATTCACCAAGAGTCTATTAATAAGCAAGAGAAAATATTAAAGTCTTAAGAGTAAACCCAAATCTCAAATTATGGATTTATTGAAGTTAATGCAAAAAACGAGAACCCAGTTGATGCCTTTCTGGGTTTATTCTTCAGCAGTCTGTCTGGTCTATGCGCTGCTGATTGGCATTCCACCCGAATTGAATACTTTTGGTGAGTTGCTCTCTCTTTTGATTGCGGGGCCTTTGCAACTGGGATTATGTATTTATTTTTTAAAAATTTCTAATGGAAGTACGCCCACCTTTTTTGATTTTTTTGAAGGATTTAAACCCTTGTTAAATGTGCTTCTTGCATTTGTTATTATTAGTGCACTTACCCTTTTGGGGCTCTTGTTTTTTATCGTGCCTGGGATTGTGATCAGTTTGGGTTTTTCAATGACCTATTACCTTATTGCGGAGCATCCAGAAATGCAGTTTAATGAGGCACTTCAGCAGAGTTGGAAGATGATGGATGGAAAAAAAATGGAACTTTTTGTATTGCACTTGCGTTTTATTCCATGGTATTTATTGGGTTTGTTATTTTTTGTCGTTGGAATTTTTATCGTAGTTCCCTGGCATAATTTAGCAATAGCAAATTACTATCAAAGAATAAAGAGCCCCGTCTCAGAAGATTCGAGACGTACGAATTGATTTATTTTTGAATGGCGCGCTGCATGCGATCGTTCATGGTTTTTCCCAAGCCGTAGTCTGGGAAATACGGGGCAATAATCAAGTCGAGATCCCTCTGGTCCAAACGATGAAGTGCAGCGTATAAGTTTTTTGCAGCTTCTTCTAGGTTCCCGTTAGTAGATAGAACTTCTTGGTGTATCTTTCCGTTGGAGGGTTCTATTTTTTGAAAGCTCAAAAGGCCAACTTTTTTATTAGAATGCTTGCTCAGGGTTTTTACTGGATTTTTACTGAGTATGGTTGCGGTCTTGGGAGCGTAGTGACGGGAAAGCATCCCGGGTGCATTTGGACTTTCGTCATTTTTTGTTTTAACACTTACTTTTCCTACCACCTTTTCAATTTCTTCTAGTGCCAAAGCACCGTGACGGTAGAGCACTGGTTGGTTTCCATCAAATCCAACGATGGTGGACTCCAACCCGCGAAGACAAGGACCTCCCTCCAAAACGAACTTTAAGCCCTCCTTAAAATAGCCCTGCACGTGTGCTGCCGTCGTCGGGCTTATGGAACCAAAGGGATTGGCACTGGGAACGGCTAAGGGAAACGCCAATTTACTTAGTAATTCAAGTGTCAAAGGATGATTGGGAACCCGAACGGCTACGGTGGGTTTCCCAGCTGTAACGCGATCTGGAATTTGATTTTTTTTATTCAATACGAGAGTCAGCGGTCCAGGCCAAAAAGCTTCGGCTAACAAGTGAGCGTTGGAAGGAATGTCGGTAGCTACTTGAGTTAAGAATTCAGAACTTGCAATATGAACAATCAGGGGGTTAAACGCAGGGCGCTTTTTTAAGTTAAAGATTTTTTCTACCGTACTTTCTTTGTACGCATTTCCCGCCAAGCCATAGACTGTTTCCGTGGGAATTCCCACAACATCGTCATTGTTCAAAGTTTCAATGACCGGTTTTAAATCAGTAGTAATCACGGATGGGAGGTTCTAATTTAACCGTAAAGATAACGGATTGAAAGGCTACTGCAAGGCTTCTGCAATCCGTCCAATAGCAGTACGGATATTTTCTTCAGAAGCAGCGTATGAAATTCGAATGCAATCACCATTTCCAAAGGCATCCCCTGTTACTGTTGCCACGTGTGCTTTTTCCAAAAGGTACAAAGCAAAATCCGATGCATTTTCAATCGTTTTTCCTTTTAGAGTTTTTCCAAAATAAGCGGACACATCTGGGAAAACATAAAAGGCACCTTGGGGTTGATTGACATGAATTCCAGGAATGGCACTGAGTAGTTCGATGATGATTTCTCTGCGTTTTGCAAACTCTTTCACCATATAATTAATCTTGCTAACAGGAGCTTCAACGGCGGCGATCGTAGCGCGTTGTGCGATACAATTGGCTCCAGAGGTAATTTGTCCTTGCATTTTGTTACAGGCTTTAGCTAGCCATTCAGGTGCTCCGATATATCCAATTCTCCAACCTGTCATTGCAAAAGCTTTCGCCACTCCATTGACCGTAATCGTTCGGTCGTAGAGCTCTGGAATTGCAGCAATACTAAAGTGGGGAGTTCCGTAATTGATGTGTTCGTAAATCTCGTCCGAAAGGATAAAAATATCAGGATGTTTTTCTAAGACTTTACCCAAGGCACGATATTCTTCCTCGGTATAGATCGTTCCGCTGGGGTTGTTTGGCGAATTGAACATCACCAACTTCGTTTTTGGAGTAATGGCGGCTTCCAATTGAGCTGGAGTGATTTTAAAATCCGTTTCAATACTGGAAGGAATAATAGTTGATTTTGCTTCTGCCAAAGTTGCAATGGCAGAATAGCTTACCCAGTAAGGAGCGGGAAGTAGTACTTCGTCTCCAGGATCCAAGAGAACCATACACACATTGGCAATGGATTGTTTTGCCCCTGTGGAAACTACAATTTGAGAAGGGGAATATTCTAGTCCATTATCTCTTTTGAATTTGGTACAAATCGCAGTTTTTAAATCTGCGTAACCATCTACAGGAGAGTACGAATTCCAATTGTCTTCTACGGCTTGAATGGCAGCCTCTTTTATAAACTCTGGAGTATTGAAGTCGGGTTCCCCCAAACTCAATCCAATGACATCGATCCCCTGATTTTTTAACTCACGGGCTTTTGCTGCCATAGCAAGAGTGGCAGAAACAGGTAAACTAGTAATACGTGCTGAAAGTAAATCCATAATTGGAGATTAACTGGGTTGGACTCCCATTTGTTTTAAAAACTTGAAGTGTGACAAGAGTGCACTTCGGGTGGTTTTGTATTCGTTGTAGGGAAGGTTAAACTCATTTGCAGTTTTTTTGACAATAGCACCAATATGGGTGTAGTGTATGTGACTGATATGAGGAAAGATATGATGTTCAATTTGGTGGTTCAATCCTCCTGTGAACCAATTTACAAATCGATTTTTGGTTGAAAAGTTTACAGTGGTAAGAAGTTGATGAATGGCCCAAGTATTTTTCATTGTACCTGTTTCATCCGGTTTGGGCATTTCAGCGTCTTCCATGACATGGGCCAACTGAAAGACCAAACTAAGAATAAGCCCTGCGGTATAATGCATGACGACAAAGCCAATAAGTATCGCCCACCAAGGCGAATTTAAAAAGATCATTGGTATGACCAGCCAAATGAAAAAATAGACAACTTTTGAAATAACCAATCCAGTCCATTGGAGACTTGGGCGTTTGCTGTTCAAATAAGAAAGCTTTCGAGCAGTGTAGCGTTTCATTTGTTGGAAATCTGTAAAAATAGCCCAATTTATGGTTAAAAGTCCATACAATAGTACAGAGTAGAAATGTTGAAACTTGTGGTGAGGGAGCCACTTGGCGTGTTTTGAAAATCGAAGCACACGGCCTGCTTCTAAATCCTCATCATGACCGTGAATATTGGTGTATGTATGATGTAAAAGGTTGTGTTGTACTTTCCAGTTAAAAACATTTCCTGCCAAAATATAAATACTGCTTCCCATTAGTTTGTTGACCCAAGGGTATTTTGAAAAAGAACCGTGATTGCCGTCATGCATCACATTCATCCCAACACCCGCCATGCCGATCCCCATCACTATACACATGGGGAGTTTGTACCACAGGCTGATATCCAGCAACAAAACCAGTACATACGGTGCTATTAATAAAGAAAACATTACAAGGGATTTCAGGTAGAGTTTCCAATTCCCAGTTTTTTGAATTTTATTTTCTTTAAAATATTGGTTAACCCGAAGATTTAAAGTTCTAAAAAATTTTTTGGAGTCTTTTCGCGAAAAGCGAAGGCTTTGTGTAGCTTGCATAAAAATATTTGTTACGCTAAAATACTAGAAAATTTATTTTAAATCGATAGAAGTATAAAAAGTTGTGGAAGAACTTACTAAATATTTTCCCGAACTGACCGTATTACAAAAGGAGCAATTTGAAAAGCTTTATGGGTTGTATCTGGAATGGAATGCAAAGATCAACGTCATTTCTCGAAAGGATATGGATGCTTTTTACGAGCGTCATGTACTACATTCTTTAGGGATTGCAAAGGTAATTTCGTTTCAGCCTAACACGCATATTTTGGATGTGGGAACGGGAGGTGGATTTCCAGGGATTCCCTTGGCCATACTATTTCCCGAAGTAAAATTTGAATTGATCGATAGTATTGGAAAAAAAGTGAAGGTTGTACAAGAGGTAAGTCATGCCCTGGGGTTACAAAATAGTTCTGCACAACAGCTTCGTGCTGAAGCCTTTGCTGGAAAAGTTGACTTTGTATTGAGCCGTGCCGTAACACGGATGGAGTCCTTTGTTCCTTGGGTACAAAAAAAGATAAAGCAGGAAAGTAAACATTCTTTACAGAACGGAATTTTATATCTCAAAGGAGGTGATCTGACCGAAGAATTGAAGTCTTTTCCTGCCGCAGAACATTATAAATTAAAGCGGTTTTTTAAAAGTCCCTTTTTTGAAACTAAAAAAGTAGTCCACCTTCCTCTTTAGCGTGTGCTACGTTTTCTTTTGGCTCGGTCGTTTTGTTCGAAAAACTGTTCAAACAACTTTTCCATCCGGTTAAAGTGTTGATCCAAGATAGAGTCCAGATTTTTTTCTTGAAGGTCTCTTTTAAAATGAAGAAAATGATTTGGAATTTCCATTACTGAGTCCTTCCTAAAAATAGAGATATTGGGAACCATTTTGTGTCCTTTTAAGCTGTCGAGCAGATCCCTATCTTTAAAAAGAAAAGCCCTTTTGTGACTCATCAGTGAGTCCATTCTTAGGTTGTGAATGGGCAGAGAATTTGAAAGAAACTTGAATTGAAAACTATTATGAAGTCTGTGTCCCTTTTCAACACGTGTAGAGTCGTATCGAATCAAGTTTCCCTTTTTATCGTATTCTTTGTAAACACGAAACTCAACACCTTTCTTTGTGCTGGGTGCTTTTTGAGCAATGCTGAAAAAATTAAACACGAAAAATGTCGCAAGTAAAATCAAATTTTTCATAAGAGTGGGGTATTCGTTTCGTACATAAGACGAACGAGCACTCAAAATGTAACACTGAAAGGAGGAATTAATTTTCCTCTAAAAAGGGATAACGATAATCGGATGCAGGGACAAAGGTCTCTTTGATGAGTCGGGGTGATACCCAACGCAAGAGATTTAAGGAAGAGCCTGCTTTGTCATTGGTTCCTGAGCCTCTAGCTCCACCAAAAGGTTGTTGTCCCACAACAGCGCCAGTGGGTTTGTCATTGATGTAAAAATTCCCAGCACTGTTTTCTAAAGCAGTAAGCGCTTCTTCCAGTGCATATCGATCTTGCGAATAAACGGCCCCTGTTAAGGCATATTCAGAAGTTTGATCCACCAAATTCAAGGTGTTACTCCACTCTGCGTCAGGATAAACATAGAGCGTCACTAAAGGGCCAAAAAGTTCACGGCTCATCGTGTCGTATTGTGGATTTGTTGTTAGGACTACGGTGGGTTCAACAAAATAACCTTTGGAGTCATCATAGCCTCCTCCTGCTACAATTTCTACATCCTGGTCTTTTTTAATTTGTTCGATAGCGGCGACTAATCGGTCATAGGCCCCTCTGTGGATGACCGCAGTGACGAAATTTTTAAAGTCTGCGGGTGATCCCATAGAGATGGTTTTTAAGTCTGATTTTACTTCGGCAATTACTTTTTCAGCTAGAGATTGAGGAAGGTAGACTCGTGAGGCTGCAGAACACTTTTGTCCTTGAAATTCAAAAGCACCACGGATGATACCTGTAGCGACTTCTTTTGGGTTGGCAGAAGGGTGAGCGATAATAAAATCTTTTCCTCCCGTTTCCCCTACAATGCGAGGATAAGAACGATACCGATCGATGTGAGTTCCGATTTTCCCCCAAAGATTTTTAAAAACTGTGGTAGAACCTGTGTAATGAATCCCGGCAAAATCTGGACTTTCAAGCACGGTATTGGTGATCATTTCTGGATCGCCAAAAACCATATTGATCACACCATCGGGAAGTCCCGCTTCTCTAAAGACATCCATCAGCACATTTGCAGAAAAAACTTGATGATCACTAGGTTTCCAAACGACAACATTTCCCATCATGGCTACACTGGCAGATAAATTTCCCGCAATGGCGGTGAAGTTAAACGGACTAACCGCATAAACAAATCCCTCCAAGGGTCTGTAGCTGAGACGGTTCCAGATTCCAGGGCTATTTTCAGGCTGATTTTCATAAATCTCCTGCATGTATTGCACATTAAAACGCAGGAAATCGATGTATTCGCAAGCGGCGTCAATTTCCGCTTGAAAAATAGTCTTGGATTGAGCTAGCATAGTGGCAGCATTAATTTTTGCGCGATAGGGTCCTGCTACCAGGTCAGCAGCTTTTAAAAATATGGCTGCTCTAGACTCCCAAGGCATCTGACTCCATGCTTTTCTTGCCTCTAAAGCTGTGGCAATGGCATCTTCAATATTTTTTTTGTTGGCTTTGTGGTAAACTCCAAGTTGATGCTGGTGGTCATGTGGAGGGTGCATACTTGATGTTTCGTTCGTAGTGACGTCTCGGTTTCCGATTCGCATGGGAATTTCTGTAGTAGTAGTGTACAACCTATCGTACATTTCTAAAACTTCCTTTTTCTCTGGACTGCCAGGAGCATAGGATAAAATGGGTTCGTTAGTGGGATAGGGAACTTGAGCAATTCGATTAGCCATGATTATTTTTTTGCTAAAAGTATTGATTTATCCTGAGAAAACAAGTGAGGTTTTACCCGTTCCTAATTGAGAATGTAGGGAACATTGAGTTTAAAGCAGGGGACCTCCACATTAAACTTTTTGGCGGTTGTAAAATTGATCATGATAAAAGTTCCACACATGGAGCCCATAGGGGAAGTGATCAAGCTACCCGACTGATAGGTGTGGGTTTCTCCTGGGCGAAGTACCGGCTTTTTCCCAACTACTCCGGCGCCATTAACGTATTGGGGTCTGTTGATAGCTTCTTGGATTTTCCAATGCCTTGACAAGAGTTGGACTACATTTTTACTCTGATTTTCAATTGTGATAAAATAGAGGAAGGCATGGTGGGGTATATTTTCTTTAAGAAAGCTACCCTCGAATTTTGTTTCGACAGAAATTTTAATCCCTCTTGTAATTTGTTGTATCACAGTTGATTGTTTAATCAAATTGAAATTTAAAGGTACAAAAAAAACCTTTGTTTGTGCAGGAAAGAGATGCTAATTTTGCAATTCAAAAGAATTTGTCCTCCCAATTCCAATCAAAGCATCGTATTGGGCACCAATAGCTCTGTAGTAAACTAAGACCAAATAATCGTTTTCGGTGAGTGCATGTGTTCCGCTTAACACATTTTTATTGAGGAGGTTTCCTTGTTTGATCACATATTTATAATTGTAAAAACCTTGCTTTAAAATCAATACTCCTTCGTAAATTTCTAAGGAGGGATTGTAATACATTCGATTCGCATCGCTGAGGTGATAGTTGTTAAAGCTACCGTAAATGTATATTTCTTCTCCATTTAGCTCAAAATCGGCGGCCAGACTAAAATGTACAAAGCTGTAATCCGCTTCGATATTTGGATTTCCGGGTCTCATGATATTTCTAATTTGAAACCCACCATTACGATCAGGGGCAAATGTATAAGGCACATTGAGGCGTGAAACATCCAAGTTTAAATAAGTCTCATAGACTTGATTCCGTTCGATATAACTGATGTTTGGGCTTGTCACTCTGAGGTCTTTTGTGTCAAAAAAATAAAATTCATTACCCCCTTCGTATTGTGTAGGAGCCTCATACCGGTACTCTAAAGTGCTCCCCGAAAAATATTGTGGCTTTATTCCTGTAAGGTCGGAGTCCCATTGTCTATTTTGAAGCAAATGCACAGCTAGTGTTTGTTCTGGATTTCTAAAAACTCCTTGGTAGGGTGTGATTGAAAAATGAAGGGACTGATGGGTGTTGAATCGATTCATGTTTTGCGGTCTGTAAACCGCTGTTTGAACACTTGCTTGTTCTTCAAAAAGACAAAATCGTCTGGAAAAAACTAGTGTATCATACGTGTCATAAATTTCTAAAAGATAATTTCCTGAGACTTTAAACTGAACCGCTTCATTGGGGAGTTGCAAACGATAATGAGTGTAGGTTTGTAGGGTATTGAACGAAGTGTTGTAGTCGTTAATCCGAAGATTGTCATAACCTTCTAAGTATTCATTTTGAAAAAGAGCAGAAGGAGTCCAATCGTGATTAAAGTGTTTAATTTTATAGTAATAATCTTCTTCAGTACCTCTGAGGTCATCAAAAAGTAAATTAATTTTTTCACCCAAGGATACTAAAGGAAAATTCTCTGTGTTTTCGGTTCCGTAAAATTGGATGGATTTGATGTGTTCGGGGGGGGTGTATTCGTATACCACTTGAGCCCTCAAATTGGCAAACTGAAGCACAAGGACCCCAATCCCAAGAAAGAAGTTTTTTTTACTTATAAAAAATGCAAAGAAATCTTTTCTCATCACGGGTAAATGTAAATGTTCAGTTTGTGTTGACCAAATCAGAGCTTTATATATAAAAAGGTTCAACAGCTATTTAGAATGAATATAAATAGATGATTTCCCTTATTATTTGTTTTCTCCAAAGCGGTTTAGTTAGTAAATTTGAAAGATTTTAGAATTAGATTTTTAATGGAAGTGATAAAAAGAATTCGACCCCACAGAGGCGCGAATCTGAACATTAAAGGCAAAGCTGAAAAAAGACTTGAAAACACAACTTCAGCAACTACTTTTGCCCTAAACCCTGATGATTTTTTTGGAACCATCCCCAAGCTTATTTGTAAAGAAGGAGCACAAGTTGAGGCAGGTACTCCGATCTTCTTCAGTAAAAAAAATCCCGATATCAAATTTGTTTCCCCTGTTTCGGGTACAATAACTGCTATTGAGCGGGGTCCCAAACGAAAAATTGAAAGAATTTGCATAGCGGCTTCCAAAACACAAAAATCCGTATCCCATTCTGTTCAGGGTTGGGAAAAAATGGATCGGGAGCAATTGAAGGCCCTATTGATGGAGAGCGGTAATTGGCCTTTTATTCATCAGCGTCCTTACGGTATCATCGCAAATCCCGATGATACTCCAAAAGCCATTTTTGTCAATACAGTCAAGACGAACCCACTGAGTGAAGATCTTCGCTTTGTGCTAAAAGATGACCAGAAGGAATTTCAATTGGGAATTGATTTGCTCAACAAACTGGTAGATAAGCCTATATTTTTGGGAACAGATAAAGTCCAGATGGGATATTTTCAAACAGTAGAGGGAGTGCAGTACTACACTGTTGAGGGGCCACATCCTGCGGGGAATTTGAGTTTACACATTCAAAATATTACGCCCTTAAACATGGGAGAACGCGTTTGGACAGTCAATGCTGAGGATGTTGCAAACCTAGGGAGATTTATAAGTACGGGTACTTTTTCTCCTCAACGAACAATAGCTGTTTCTGGAAACGCTGTGGACAATCCCGTTTACTTTAAGACGCTTATTGGATCTGCATTGGCTCCTTTTTTAGAAAAAGTAGGGTTCAATCAGGAGTATGTACGTATTATCAATGGAGATGTACTGACGGGTGCTCAAGCTGATCTTTCTGGGTACTTAGGATTTTATAACAATTTAGTGTCGGTGATCCCCGAAGGAAACAACTACCGGATGTTTGGATGGTTGCCCTTTAAGGACAACAATATTTTGAGTTTGTCCAATACCTCTTTTTCCAGGCTTTTCAATCGGAAGGGGTTTGATGTGGATACCAACCTCAACGGTGAAGAACGCGCCTTGGTTGTTACTGGTGAAATGGAAAAAATATTTCCCTTGGAGATTTATCCCATGCAACTCATCAAAGCCTGCATGATAGAAGACATAGAAAAGATGGAAGCTTTGGGAATTTACGAGGTTGTTCCTGAAGATTTTGGATTGGTGGAATATGCCAATACATCCAAATTAGAAGCCCAAGAGATCATCCGTCAAGGGATTGAATTAATGATTAATGAAGTAGGATAATAAAACAACTATGAATTTTCTTAGAAAAAGTTTAGACAATTTAAAAAAGCCTTTCGGCAAAGGACAGAAATTTGAAAAATTTGCTCCAGCGATCAATGCGTTTGACACGTTTCTATTTGTCCCGAATCACACTACAAAAAAAGGAGCTCACATTCGCGATGCTGTAGATTTAAAGCGCACCATGGTAACGGTAATCATTGCCTTGTTGCCCGCTTTGATTTATGGAATTTACAATACAGGCTATCAGTACTACATACAAACAGCTGCACCATTTACCTTCTTGGATGCTTTTATTCACGGCGCTTGGAAGATTGTTCCGATGATCATTGTTTCTTACGTTGTAGGGCTCTCTATCGAATTTGGATTTGCCGTTTACCGCGGGCACGAAGTCAATGAAGGCTATTTGGTCACAGGACTCCTCATTCCCATGATCATGCCTGTAGATATCCCGCTTTGGATGGTTGGAATTTCAACCGCTTTTGCAGTATTAGTAGCAAAAGAAGCTTTTGGTGGGACGGGGATGAATATTCTAAACCCCGCATTAACTGCACGTGCCTTTGCATTTTTTGCTTACCCTACCTATATGTCGGGAAACAAAGTTTGGGTTTCAGAAGCGGGGAATGTAGATGCAATTTCTGGGGAAACCATATTGGGAACGCTTGCTGCTGGGGGTGAAGTAAACTACTCCATGATGGAAATGTTTCAAGGATCCATCCCGGGTTCCATAGCTGAAACGTCCACTCTTTTTGTAGCAGTAGGAGCTTTGATTTTAATCTTAACAGGAGTAGGAAGTTGGCGTATTATCACAGGTGGAATTTTAGGAGCTGCCGTTATGGGCTTACTCTTTAACCTCTGGGGAGCCAACGAATTGATGAGTTTTTCATGGATGAATCATCTGGTAGTAGGAGGATTTGCTTTTGGAATTGTCTTTATGGCAACAGATCCTGTCTCTGCAGCGCAAACTATCAAAGGAAAATGGATTTACGGATTTTTAGTCGGTATTTTTTGTATTATGATACGCGTCTTTAATCCCGCCTATCCGGAAGGAGTAATGCTTGCCATCTTATTGATGAATGTTTTTGCCCCTACCATAGATCACTACGTCGTAAATGGAAACATCAAAAAGCGGAAAAAACGTTGGGCCGCTGCCACACAAGAACTTAAAACTGCTTAAAAAATGAATCGAGATAGCAATGCATACACCTTTTTATTCGCTACCCTTATGGTATTGGTAGTTGCTTCTTCGTTGGCTTTTACAGCGAGTTCTCTAAAGGATAAGCAAAACGAAAACGTCAGAAAAGAAAAGATGCAAAACATCTTGTCTACTATCGGTATCTCAACCGATCGGGATAAGGCAGAAGGCTTGTACAATCAATACATTAAACAAGAATTAGCTTTGATCAAAGATGGATCAAACGATGAAACAGTGAATGCCTTTAAAATCGAAATGGCCACTGAGACAAAAAAGCCTTTAGAGCAACAACGTTTTCCATTGTACATCGCAGAGGTAGAAGAAGCTAAATACTATATTGTACCCTTGCGTGGAGCAGGACTTTGGGATGCCATCTGGGGATATATTGCCCTAGAAGGTGATATGACCACTATTAAAGGAGCTGTGTTTGACCACAAAGGAGAAACAGCCGGACTGGGAGCAGAAATTACACAAGACTGGTTTCAAGAACGTTTTGTAGGAGAAAAAGTGTTTGACACCAAGGGTAATCTCGTGGGTATCAACGTTTCCAAAACGAATAATGACCCGAAAGATTTAGACAAAGACGATCACGAAGTAGATGCGATTTCCGGGGCTACCATTACGGGTGATGGTGTGACTGACATGATCCTCGAGCGCCTAACTCATTATTTGCCTTATCTCCAAGCGAAAGAGAATACTGTTGCATTAAACAACTAGACGAATGGAAGAAAACAAACCCACTACCGAAGAGACTCCTACAGTTCTCTTTGTCAATAAAGAGAAAGAACCGCTCTTTTCTAAAAAGAATCGGAAGTTATTGTCAGATCCTATGGACGACAACAATCCCATAACCGTTCAAGTTTTGGGAATCTGTTCTGCTTTAGCTATTACAGTACAATTAAAACCTGCCGTGGTGATGAGTATCTCCGTTATGGCCGTCATGGCTGCTAGTAACGTTATCATCTCTTTACTCAGAAATTTAATCCCTAACCGGATCCGAATTATTGTGCAATTGGTCGTCGTTGCCTCCATGGTGATTTTGGTTGACCAAGTGCTACGCGCATTTGCCTATGACGTAAGTAAAGAGCTTTCCATTTTTATCGGATTGATTATTACCAACTGTATCGTGATGGGACGTTTAGAAGCTTTTGCCCTAGGAAATGGGGTATGGAAATCCTTCCTAGATGGGATTGGTAACGCCGCAGGTTATGGATTCATCCTCATCTTAGTGGCCTTTTTTAGAGAGTTGTTCGGTTCAGGAAAATTATTCGGATATCAAGTAATCCCAGATGCCCTTTATGAGATGGGTTATGTAAACAACGGCTTGATGTTATTGTCGCCTATGGCTTTGATTACGGTAGGACTCATTATTTGGGTGCAACGCTACAGAAACCGAACCCTAATCGAAAAGAACTAAACATGGAAGCATATTTAAATTTATTTGTAAAAAGTATCTTTATTGAGAACATGATTTTTGCCTATTTCTTAGGGATGTGTTCTTATTTAGCTGTCTCCAAAACGGTAAAAACAGCAGTAGGCCTTGGTTTTGCAGTGATCTTCGTTTTGGCGATTACGGTACCGATCAACTTTTTACTGGACACCTATCTGCTTCGACCCGGAGCATTGGCTTGGTTAAACTCCTCCTATGCGGAGTTGGATCTGAGTTTTTTGAGTTTTATCATGTTTATCGCGGTGATCGCTTCTATGGTTCAGTTGGTTGAGATGATTGTTGAAAAATTTGCACCCGCACTATATGGAGCTTTAGGTATTTTTCTTCCACTTATTGCGGTAAACTGTGCTATATTGGGAGGCTCACTGTTTATGCAACAAAAAGATTTTTCTGGAGTCGCAGAATCTGCGGTTTACGGATTCGGTTCAGGAATTGGATGGCTTTTGGCGATTTTAGCCATTGCTGCGATTCGTGAAAAAATTACGTACTCTAACGTCCCTGCTCCCCTTCGTGGTTTAGGTATTACCTTTATTATAACGGGGCTTATGGCGTTAGGTTTTATGAGTTTTATGGGAATTAAATTATAATTTAAGAATGGAGTATACAGTTGTTATTGCGAGTATCGTCGTCTTTTTGACCATCACTTTTTTATTGGTTGGAATGCTTTTGGGAGCCAAAGCAAAATTATTGCCTTCTGGTCCTGTTTCACTTCAGATTAATGGAGACAATCAAGTGGAGGTTTCTTCTGGAAGTACACTTTTGAGTACGCTGGGAAATAATAAAATCTTTCTTCCCTCCGCATGCGGTGGTGGTGGAACTTGTATCCAGTGTAAATGTCAGGTATTAGAAGGAGGAGGAGAAATTTTACCTACTGAAGCACCACATTTTTCGAGAAAAGAAGTCGCTGAAGGATGGCGTCTAGGCTGTCAGGTAAAAGTAAAAGAGGATATGGTCATTCAGGTTCCTGAAGAAGTTTTCGGAATCAAGAAATACGAGGCTACCGTAGTTCGTAATTGGAATGTGGCCTCATTTATAAAAGAATTTGTAGTCAAAATTCCCAAGGAAATGGACTACAAAGCGGGAGGGTATATTCAAATTGAAATTCCACAATGCGAGGTCAAGTTCGATGATATTGATATCTCTGCACACCCCGAAGAACATCCTGGCGAACCCGATAAATTCAAATTGGAATGGGACAAATTCAAGCTTTGGCCGTTGGTGATGAAAAATACAGAAACGGTAGAACGCGCTTATTCCATGGCCTCTTTCCCTGCAGAAGGAAAAGAAATTATGTTGAATGTTCGAATTGCTACTCCTCCCTTTGACCGTTCAAAAAACGATTGGATGGATGTCAATCCCGGAGTCGCCTCTTCGTATATCTTCTCAAAAAAACCAGGAGATAAAGTGACCATTTCAGGTCCTTATGGCGAGTTCTTTATAAATGAATCTGATGCAGAAATGCTTTACGTAGGAGGAGGTGCAGGAATGGCTCCCATGCGTTCACATTTATACGAATTATTTAGAACTCTACAGACAGGACGCAAGGTGACTTTCTGGTACGGGGGTCGTTCGAAGAGAGAATTGTTCTACATAGACCACTTTAGGGCTTTGGAAAAAGACTATCCAAATTTTAAATTCTACATAGCGTTATCCGAACCCGTAGAAGAGGATAATTGGAAGGAAAAAGCAAATCTAGACTCTGAGGGGGACGGCTTTACAGGCTTTGTGCATCAGGTGGTTATTGATCAATATCTCACAACACACGATGCCCCAGAAGACATTGAAGTATATTTCTGTGGACCACCCTTAATGAATCAAGCGATAGAACGCATGGCAGAGGACTTTGGAGTTCCACCAGAAAACGTTCGCTTCGATGATTTCGGAGGATAATTTATAAAAGAGGCTTTAAAAAAGCCTCTTTTTTTTTCACTTCACTTTCCTCCTTAGAAAGAAGGACCCCATTTCAATAAAAAATAACATCTAAAACAATTGGGTAGTGCTTTTGACTTTATCTTTTTTAGAGGAAATAAATTGAAATACTAGAATCCAAAAAGGATCTCTAGAGATAGTTCTTTAACAGTTCCGTATTGCTCTAAGTTTTTGAGGTCTATATTGTCACGATTCCCAATCAATAAAATAGTATGAGGTTTGTCCTTGATATAGGTTTTGTGAAATTCATTTAGTTTCTCTAAATCCATGGCTTTGACTTCGTTGTAAACCTTTTCTCGAATGTCATAATCGATTCCTCGCTTTTCAGCAGCCAGATAGTTGTACAGCACTCCAGCCTTAGTAATGCGCTCACTCTCAATTTTATTTAAAATTGCTTGTTTGCCAATTTCAAAGGCTTGTGGAGATTCAGGAAGATTATTAATCAAACTGAACATAGAGGATAACGCTTCTTTTTGTTTATCCGACTGAATCCCAATGTAGGAGAATAAATAATCAGATCGGTCGGGTTTGTTCGCTTGTCTATATGCAGAAAAAACGGAATACGCTAAGCCTTGGGCTTCTCTTATTTCTTGAAAGACCATGGAATTCATTCCTCCTCCAAAATATTGATTGAACAAGCGGATGGCAGCGGTTTTTGTATTGTCTAATAGTTCTTGCTTGGAGAGTAAGATAATTTCCGTTTGTACCATATCAAAATGCGTCCAAAAGACATACTCTTCGTCGTAGTTTTTTTCTGAATACGTCTCTACGTAGCTTACTTCTTTTAAGCTTTCGGGAATTTTATGATAGGTCTTCACCAAGTTAGTTAAGGTTTTTTGATCTTGGTTTCCATAAAACAAAATGCGGTGTTGCTTTTTGGTTAACTCTTTAATTCGATCGGTCAATTCCGCAACACTAACTTCCATTAATTCTTCAGAGGTAAGCACGTTAGACGCTGGATTGACCTCACCGTACTTTACATAGGAATATAATTGTCTGCTTAAAATCAAGTTTTTATTTTTCTTGGCATCCGATCGCGATTTAAGAATACGGCCTACAAGCTTGTCTAATGCATCTTGAGTTCCTACAGGATTTTCTAAGAGGCTTTCGAAGAGTTTTATCGAGGCCTTCATATTCTCACTCAAGCCGCTCAAGGTGATTTGGGTTTCTTCTCCGTCAGTGGAGGTGCTAAAATTATAACCTGCTCCGAGTTTGTAAAATTCTGTTTTCAAGTCTTCGGGACTTAAATTTCCAGCACCCACATAATTCATTAGACTAGCTGCTAATGCAATTTTTGGATCTTGGTTTTTTCCATAGTTAAAGTGATACGTCAATTCGAATAAATCATTATCGGTATTTTCTTTATAAATAACTTTCAGAGGACCAATATTGAAGAATTCCAAGTCTGTTTTGTAGTCCAAGAATTTAGGCTGGAGTTTTGCAGTTTCTTGATTTGCCAATTTTATATGGAATTCTGAACGGTCTTCACGATTTAGTGGGACTTTAGTTATCTGAGGTTTTTCAACTTTTTGGATGTTTGGATCTTTCCCTGTTCGCTTGTATACTACCGCATAATTTTCCTTGTAGTGTTTATTGGCAAAAGCGACTAAATCTTCTTTTGTGATTTTAGAAAGTTCTTCAAAATAAATCACATGGTCTTTCCATGACAGGTCTCTTGTATACGCTAAAACCATATTGTTTGCCCTGTAGTAGTTCGCATAGTCGGAATCATCTTGTTTCATCACTCCTTTCTTCAGGTCATTTACCACAGCTTTGAGAAGATCATTATCAAAGGCACCTTTTTTAATATTTTCAACTTCTCCTAAAAGTAGATCTCTAACTTCTTCGAGGCTTTGTCCTTCTTTTGGATTCCCATTGAGTATGTGAATTGAAAAATCATTCATAGCTCTAACTGTAGCACTAGCCCCCAATACTTTTTGTTTCTGGACTAGGTTCAAATCAATGAGTCCTGCTGTTCTATTGGATAGCAGCATGTCGATGAGGTTTACTCGCATGAGGTCCTCTTTCGCTTTTCCGTTAAAGCGGTACCCCATGAGTACTGATTCTCTGTCGGGACCAAGTACTTCTTTTTCAATGGGACTAGTTATTTCTGCAACAGGTTCATAGCTGAGTTCAGGGAGTTCAGGATTAGCTTCCCAGTCACCAAAATATTGATCAATAAGTGCGATTGTTTTGTCGAAGTCCAACTCTCCACTCATGCATATAGCAACATTGTTCGGGCGGTAATAGTTGTCGAAATAGTTTCGAATTTCTGTTATCGAAGGGTTCTTTAAATGTTCAACAGTACCTATAACCGATTGTTCTCCGTAAGGGTGACCTGGGAAAAGGCTCTGGTAAAGTGCCCAATACTGTTTTCTAATATCGCTGTCTAAAGACCTGTTTTTTTCTTCATAAACGGCTTCAAGTTCAGTATGGAAAAGACGATTTACAATTTGTTTAAAACGCAGGCCTTCCAAAGTGATAAAGCGTTCCATCTCATTAGAGGGAATGTCTACCGTGTATACGGTGCGATCTTCGGTAGTGTATGCATTTAATCGTTTACCTCCGATCATTGAGATCATCTTGTCGTATTCGTTTGGAATTGCGAGTAAGGCAGCTTCATTTGATAGGTTGTCAATATTTTTATAAATGGCTTTACGTTGTTTTGGATCTGTGAGTTTAGCATAGTTATTAAACAACTGTTCAATAGAGTCCAGTAGGGGCTTTTCTGCTTCGTAATCTTTCGTTCCGAAATATTGATTCCCTTTAAACATCATGTGCTCTAAGTAGTGGGCTAGGCCTGTGTTGTTCTTAGGATCGTTTTTTCCTCCTGCTTTCACTGCTGTAAAGACATGAATTCTGGGGGCATTTTCAAATCTACTCAGGTAAACTTTTAAACCGTTTTCTAAAGTGTAAATTCGAGTTTGAGTCGGATCATCTGTGACATATTCATAGATATAACCTTCTGAAGTAGCTGTTTGTGTTTGGTAAGGTTGGTTCTTACATGACGTAATAAGTATGAAAAACACAACAAATAAGGGGCTTTTGGTCAATTTCATAATTTTATTTTTAAAGATTTTTAAATTACATAAATTATTTGAAATAGCTAGTGTTAGAAGCTTTTTGACTTATTTTTGTCACTGTATGAAAGCATTAAGTGAACAAGAGATTCATCAACTGGCCATGCAAGAAGTAGGAGGTTTTTTAGAAGCCGAGGGTTATGAGTTTTTGGCGGTCAACTCTGAGATGAAACGCTCTCCACAATTTGTCTGTGTTAAGGATAAAGTACTCTATTTTGTTCTCGTGGAAGGATGTTTGTATCCAAAATCACCTAAGACCTACGATGAAGAACGAATGGGGAAAGTAAAAATTCACGCCGAAAAAAACAGCGCAAAACTTTATTTTGCCGGTGTAGGGTTCGCACATGCAAAAGATTACAACCTCCCTTTAAACAAAAACAATCCCTATGTGGTCAATTTCAGTGGACTGGAACAAATTTTATAGTTTTTTACTCCTTCTTTTTTTTGTCGGTTGTCAACCCACTCAAGAAAATGAGACCCAACGAATCAGTGACTTTGCTTTGGGTACGAGCTATTCGGTTACCTATTTAAGTCCTTCTCTAAAGGCCGAGGTCTTGCAGCGCGAGATTGATTCCGTCATTGACCTGATGAACGCTTCTATGTCTACTTATATAGAAGATTCTGCAATCTCAAAAATCAATAGAGGAGATAGTCTTATTCAAGTAGACGAACACTTTGAAAAAGTATATGCAATGGCTTCTGAGGTTTGGGAAAAAACCCAGGGGTATTTTGATCCTACCGTAGGGGCTTTGGTAAATGCTTATGGATTTGGACCCGACACCAGCTACACCCCTATTTCTGAAGAGCAAAGAGATGAGATTTTGATCTATACCGGTTGGAACAAAACAAAGTTAACCCCAAAAAAAACGGTTCGGAAGGAACATCCACAAATGTATTTTGATTTTAATGCACTGGCAAAAGGCTATGTTGTAGATGTAATTGCTGATTTGCTGCGAGAAAATGGGAGTACCTCTTTTTTAGTTGAAATTGGAGGTGAAATTGTGGCGGAAGGACTCAGTCCCAAGTCACAGCAATCTTGGAAGGTAGCCATCGATGATCCCAGACAGACAGAAGAACGAAGCTTTATTGCTGTTGTCCCTTTGACAAACCAAGCCCTGGCAACGTCTGGGAATTATAGAAAGTATAAACTTGATAAAACCACAGGCAAACGATTAGTACATTCCATCAATCCCAAAACGGGAAATCCATTTCCTACAGAAGTTTTGAGCGCCTCGGTTACTGCTCCTACTTGTATGGAGGCCGACGCCTTTGCTACAGCTTTGATGGTGATGCCTTTAGAAAAAAGTAGAGCTTTGATCGAACGAGAATCCAATTTAGAAGCCTATTGGATAGTTGAAACAGAGGACGGAACCGTAGAAGAGCTTTATTCCTCTGGTTTTTTTCAGGAGTGATTTTAGACTTATTTTTCAGCTACGGGGATGCTGTCGTATTGAAGGGCGTAGGTGTCAATTTCTTTTTTTGTCAACTGCTCTGTGTAGGGAATACATTGGGAACTAAATCCTGTTTGGTTTAGAAAATCAGAATAATCTTTTCCGTAAATCCGAACATGATCGTATTGTCCAAAAATACGACTTCGTTCTTGAGGGTCAGTAATGGTAGGATCTTCAAAAGTTTTTTCTCGATTTAAGTCTAGGGGAACTTGTGCAATTAAAGTTCCTCCTTTTTTTAAAACCCGATACAACTCACTTAGAGCCTGAAGGTGATCTGGGATATGCTCCAATACATGGTTACAAAGAATAAGATCATAAGCATGGTCTTTAAAAGGAAGCTTGCGCAAATCGGCTTTTACGTCTGCTAGGGGAGAATAGAGGTCAGTAGTGGTGTAATCCCAATGCGAGAAAGAGCGAAATTTTTGATAGAAAACTTGTTCGGGTGCCACGTGCAATACTTTGATGGAATCCGTTAAAAAAGAGGTTTCTCTTTCCAAGTAGAGCCATAGCAAACGGTGTCTTTCAAGAGATAAAGTTCCTGGGCAAAGCGCATTTTCTCTAATTTTCTGGTAGCCATAGGGTAAAAACCGTCGGTAGGAACTTCCATCTATAGGATCTGTAAACCGATGTCCTTTAAAATACCATTTGATAAGGGGACGGAACCAGATGCTAAGATGGATTAACCAGGGTCTAGGAAAAAGGTTCAGCAACAGTTTCATAAAACCAGAGGTTCTTTTCTAAAGGCTTCCTCTTCGTCACTTTGGATCCCTAATGCCTGGTAGATGTATTGAAAGCTAGAGAGCAATTCGGGTGCCCCGTCAATCAGGGCAACATTGTGTTCAAAATGGGCGCTGGCTTTTCCGTCAGCGGTTAAAATCGTCCAGCCGTCCTTCAGTTGTTTGATCCGATGTGTCCCTTGATTGATCATCGGTTCGATGGCCAAAACCATACCATCAACAAACTGTTTTCCTCTTCCTCTACGCCCGTAGTTAGGTACTTCAGGACCTTCATGCATAACGCTTCCCAAGCCATGTCCTACCAATTCTCTGACGACACCATAGCCTTCTTTTTCACAGAAATTTTGGATGGTAAAGCCTAAATCACCAAGGCGATTTCCTTTTTTAAATGTTTGAATACCTTCGTATAAAGAGGCTTTGGTGACCTTTAGTAATTTTTCTACCTCTGGATCGACGGTACCCACGGCAAAAGTGTAGGCGTGGTCCCCATAAAATCCATTTTTTAAGGCACCGCAATCGATGGAAATAATGTCGCCTTCTTCTAGAGGAACATCATTAGGAATACCATGTACCACCTGAGCATTGGGACTCATGCAAAGGGTGTTGGGAAAGTCGTAAAGCCCAAGAAAACCAGGTTCAGCACCGAGGTCGCGAATATGTGTTTCTGCAATTTGATCCAAAGCAAGAGTAGTAACTCCAGGTTTGATTTCTGAAGCCAGAACTCCTAAAGTTTTAGAGACGATCAAGGCACTCTCTCGAATCAGCTCGATTTCCTCTCGGGTTTTTAGTACTATTGCTGCCATATCAAAAATCGGCGTAGGCGTTTTGGTAGGGCTGTTTTTTTAAAATTTTTGAAAAATCATCTAAAAGAGAGACCACAGGTAACTCTACAATGCGATTGTTTTCTTTTCCATTTTCCATAAAGATCAAAGTAGGGATGTTTAGAATTTCATACTCTTTTTCCAGCCCATCGGGACTGTCTTTGTATTCTGAGAGACTGTACATTTCAATGCGATTTTGATCCACCTTCAGAGCATCTAGGATTTTAAACATGGGACCTAACTCCCTTTGGGTGTCACCGCACCATGTGCCTAGAAAAAGTTTAAAGGTTAAATCTTTTGCCAAGGGGAGATGTTCTTTGGTCCATCCTTCGGGGATTTTTTGACTGGCATAGGTAGGATCAAACCACGCTTTAAATTCTTCTGTATTTAAGTTCGCACGATTCATGGATCCTAAAACCACCGTTTCTCCTTCTTCACCGATGAGAGTTTGAACCTCTAGAGGCTCTTGTGGTTTTGCTTTTTCGACGCTTTTACATCCCAAAGCAGAGAACAGGACAATTAAAAAAAGAATTTTTGTTTTCATGATTTTAGTACTAAAGATTTTTGGGTCATTGTTTTTGGGACTTCAATTTTCATTAAATCTAAGATAGTTGGGGCAATATCACCAAGAATTCCTTCTTTTATTTTTTTCATTTCAGGGTCCACAAAAATGACAGGAACTGGGTTGGTGGTGTGTGCAGTATTTGGACTTCCATCTGGATTAATCATCGTTTCACAATTTCCATGATCGGCAATAATAAGGGTTGCATACTCATGTTCCAGGGCGGTTTTCACTACAGCTCCAGTACATTCATCAACCACTTCACAGGCTTTGATAGCTGCTTTTAAATCTCCTGTATGGCCTACCATATCGGGATTAGCAAAGTTTAGGCAGATAAAGTCTGGAGTATCTGACTGAATTTGAGAGATAATGGCGTCCCGAATTTCATAAGCACTCATCTCGGGTTTTAAATCGTAAGTGGCGACTTTAGGAGAGGGGCACAAAATTCGTTCTTCACCCTCAAAAGGTGCCTCTCTTCCTCCATTAAAGAAAAAGGTTACGTGCGGGTATTTTTCGGTTTCTGCGATTCGAACCTGAGTTTTACCTGCTTTGGAGAGTACCTCGCCCAAAGTGTCGGTCAAATTGTCCTTATCAAAAACCACTGTTACATTTTTAAAAGATTCGTCGTAGTTAGTCAGGGTTACATACCGAAGACTGAGGGGATTCATTTCAAAATCAGGAAATGCTTTTTGAGAAAGAACTTGGGTCAGCTCTCTACCTCGGTCGGTTCTAAAATTAAAGAACAACACGACATCTCCGTCTTCTAGGGTCGTGACTGCTTTTCCGTCAGGAGCAGATTTGTACAAGGGCTTGATGAATTCATCGGTTACCCCTTCTGCATAACTTTTTTCCAAACTCATTTTAAAATCCTCAGTTGGCTGTCCTTTTCCGTGTACTAAAAGATCATAAGCTTCTTTTACACGCTCCCAACGTTGGTCTCGATCCATCGCAAAATACCGACCGATAACAGAGGCGAAAAGACCTCCCGTTTTTTCCATCTTTTTTTCAATACGTTCTATAAAATTGATCCCTGATTGAGGATCGACATCGCGACCGTCGGTAAAGGCATGAAGAAAAACTTGATCCAGTTCATATGTACTAATGAGTTCCAATAATCCCTCCAGATGATTGATATGGGAATGGACGCCCCCATCGGAGAGGAGCCCGAGGAGATGTACTTTTTTTCCTTCTTTTTTAGCATAGTTTAAGCTGTCTGTCAAGACGGTTTCCTCGCGTAGTTTATTGTTTTTAACGGCAAGATTGATTTTGGCAAGATCTTGATAAACGATTCTTCCAGCTCCTAAATTCATATGTCCAACTTCACTATTTCCCATCTGACCTTCTGGGAGACCAACATGTTCTCCATCCGTTCTGAGGGTGCTGTGTGCGTACTTAGTATAGAATGCATTGATGTTCGGAGTTTGGGCTTGATCAACTGCGGAAACTTTAGGATCGGTAGCCTTTCCCCATCCGTCTAAAATTAGTAATAGAGTTTTTTGGGCCATGTAAGTTGTTTTGTCAAAGATACAAATTCACAGACTCTAAGGGGATGGGGATGGGCTGAAAAAAAAACTGTTACTTTGCAAACAAAACCATTGAAAAAAGGGCTTGTTTATCGATCTACTGGGAGCCGTTATGCTGTGGAGTCAGAGGGTGATTTCTACACCTGTAGAATCAAAGGTAAAATGCGTCTTCAAGGGATACAGAGTACCAATCCTGTAGCTGTTGGAGATCACGTTTTTTTTGAGGTGGTGGAAGATGCAGAAAAACGAGAAGGAAACATAACTAAAATCGAAAAACGAAAAAATTACATTGTTCGAAAGTCAGTAAACCTCTCCAAACAGACCCACATTATCGCTTCCAATATTGATCAAGTTTTTTTGATGGTTACCTTAAACAATCCGCCTACCTTTCCCGCCTTTATCGATCGGTTTTTGGTTACCGCTGAAGCGTATCACATCCCAGCTATTTTATTGTTTAATAAAATCGATAGTTACACGGAGTCTGAGTTAGAAGATTTGCGAAATCTAAAAAGGGTGTATGATGGGATTGGATATCAAACTCTTGAAATATCAGCAAAAACAGGCTTGCACATAAAAACAGTCCGCACGCTTATGAAAAATAAAATCGCGATGATCTCAGGGCATAGCGGGGTTGGGAAATCGACATTGATCAATTCAGTTGACCCCGATTTAAATTTAAAAACAGCCTCTATTTCCGAACAGCATCAACAGGGAACCCACACGACTACTTTTGCGGAAATGTATGCTCTTCAGGATGGGATTAAGATCATTGACACCCCTGGAATCAAAGGATTTGGAGTGGTGGATATGGCCCCTGAGGAAATTGGAACTTATTTCCCAGAATTTTTAAAGCGTAAAACAGCCTGTAAATTCAACAACTGTTTACATCAAAATGAGCCACAATGTGCTGTATTAGCTGGAGTACAAGAAGGAACCATTTCGCAGAGCAGACATGAAAGTTATTTGCAGCTTTTAGCAGGAGACAACCCTTATAGAATGTGATATGAGAGTCGTAATTCAAAGAGTAAAGTACGCACAAGTACTGATCGATCAAAAAGAAAAGAGATCTTCAGGACCAGGGCTATTGGTCTTGTTGGGAATTGAACATGCTGATGAGGAAGCAGATGTTTTTTGGTTGGTAAATAAAGTTTTGAACTTGCGTATTTTTGAAGATGCTCAAGGGGTTATGAATCGCTCTCTTTTAGAGGTGGAGGGAGAACTAATGGTTGTCAGCCAATTCACTCTAATGGCAGCCACCAAAAAAGGAAATCGCCCTTCCTACATCAGAGCCGCCAAACACGAACAGGCCATTCCGCTCTACGAATTGTTTGTCCAAAAGGCACAAGAATCACTCAGCAGTAAGGTTGTAACGGGTACTTTTGGAGCAGATATGCAAGTGGAATTAACCAATGACGGCCCGATTACTATTTGGATCGATTCAAAAAATAGAGAATAGGATTTTTTAGAAGATGTTCACTTCGACTTCTAGTTGAACCCCAAAATTTTGAAGTACTTGCTCTTGGATTTGCTGGGCGAGGTTTAAAAGTTCTACCCCTTTTGCGTTGCCATAATTAACCAATACAAGTGCTTGTTTTTCATGGACTCCTGCATCACCAAAACGTTTGCCTTTGTATCCTAGTTTTTCAATAAGCCATCCTGCTGGGATTTTAATCTTCTCTGCTGTGTCGGGGTAATGGGGTATTTCTGGATAGTTTTCCTGGAGTTGCTTAAACTGATTCACAGGAATCACAGGATTTTTAAAAAAACTACCACTATTTCCGATTTGAGCGGGATCGGGCAGCTTGGACTTTCGAATGGCAATTACAGAAGCAGCAATGTTTTGAATAGTAGTTTCTTTTCCTTGGAGCGAAGCTTGTAGGGTGCCGTACTGTGTATGTGTTTGATGGGTTTTTTTTGAAAGTTTGAATTGAACTCGTGTAATGATGGCTTTCCCTTTTAGATGGGTTTTAAAAACCGAAGAACGGTAATCAAATTCACAGGCGGCTTTGTCAAATTCGTTAAAGGATAAACTTTCTAAATCCAACGCTTTGCATCGGTGAAACACGGAACTCAATTCAACTCCATAGGCTCCGATATTTTGGACGGGTGCCGCACCGACACTTCCTGGAATTAAAGCCAAATTTTCAATTCCTCCGAAATCATTCTCTAGCGCCCAAAGTACAAGCTCATGCCAATTTTCTCCCGCCTGCACCTCGATAAGCACATGGGATGCAGTTTCTTCTAGAATGGAAATCCCTTTATTTTGCATCACCAAAGTGAGGCCCTTGTAGTCTTCTGTTAGTAACACGTTACTTCCTCCTCCTAAAACCCGAAAGGGTTTATTTCTATTGGATTTGAGAACTTCAATTAATTCTTTTTCATTGGAAATAGCAGCAAAGAATTCCGTTTCAACTTCAATCCCAAAAGAGTTGTAGTTTTTTAACGAAAAGTGGCGCTCCATCATACAAGCGTTTCCAATTGAATTTTCTTGTAGGCACGAAGACCTAGCTCTAAAATTTTGGCAGCACGAAGGAGTTTGTCACTATTTAAAATAAAAGCGATTCGAACTTCATTTTTCCCCATACCAGGGGTGGAGTAAAAGCCTGTAGCAGGAGCCAACATGACTGTTTGGTTTTGATCTTGATAAGAAGTCAACAGAAATTTGGAGAACGCCTCAGCATCATCCACAGGCAATTTTGCAATACAGTAAAAAGCACCCATGGGGTGGGATACTTCTACCTCTGGAATTTGTTCCAACGCCTCAATCAATACTTTTCTACGCTTGCCATATTCTGCAATTACACCTTCTAGATAACTGTCTGGAGCATCTAGTGCGGCTTCACTTGCGATTAGTGCATAGGTAGGTGGAGAAAGTCGAAGGTGCGCAAATTTGAGGAGGTTTTGGATAAGTGCTTTATTTTTTGAGACAATACATCCTACCCGCGCTCCACAAAGGCTATAGCGTTTGGAGACCGAATCAATGATAACGGTATGTGCTGCGCCTTTGGGGTGTCGAAGTACAGAGTAGTGTTCAATATCCCCGTGGATGAACTCACGGTAGACTTCATCTACAATCAAAAAAATATTGTGTGATACAGCCAACTCACAAAGGGTGCTGATTTCGGACTGACTGTAAACATAGCCTGTAGGATTACTGGGGTTGCACAGTAGGATGGCTTTGGTTTTTGAATTTATTTTTTCATTAATTTTTTCAAGGGCAGGGAGTTGAAACTGAGAATTGAACTCCGAAATCACAGGAACTACTTTCACGCTGGCAGCACTGGCAAAGCCGTTGTAATTGGCATAAAAGGGTTCTGGAATAATAATTTCGTCACCTGCATCACAGATGGAATTCAGCACAAAAGTCAGGGCTTCGCTAGCACCTGTGGTAACGAGAATGTCCTCTGAACTGACCTCAATTTGATGTTTACTGTAGTATTTCGCTAGTTTTTTACGATAGGACAATTCCCCTTGAGAAGGTCCGTAAGGTAATAATTTAAGCGGTGTGTTTCGAACCGCTTCAAGAGCAGCTTTTGGAGCTTCGATATCAGGTTGACCAATGTTTAAATGTAAAACTTCAATTCCCCTAGCTTTGGCTTCGTCGGAAAAGACTGCGAGTTTTCGGATGGGCGAGGTAGGGAGTTCTGTTCCTCTTTTGGATAAGTACGGCATGCCTTCAAATAAAATACAAAAATGCTAAAAAATCACCTGAAACACAATCTTATGTGTATCAAATAAAGTAGTAGTAAAGATCAAGCGCTTTTAGAATTCTCCTTTTCCCGTGGGATACTATTTTATTGGGGTTGAACAGTTCCCTTTATCTTTAAAGCAACAATGGGGTTCTCTTCCGCATTGGTCGTTACCGTTATGGTTTTACGAAAAGGTCCCGGACGGTTTGTGTCATAACGTACTATAATTTCACTTTTTTCACCGGGTGCTATAGGTCCATCGGGCTTTTTGGGAATGGTACACCCACAACTAGACTGTACATTTTTGATTATAAGTTCTTGATTTCCTAAGTTTTCAAAACTAAATGTACGTTTGCCGTCACTGTTTCTTTCCACAGTCCCGTAGTCGATAAGGGTGGTTTCAAAACTGATTTTTGGCCCTGATTCTTGAGCATACAAGGCAACACTGATTAATAGAAAAATTACAGATAAGTAGTTTTTGGTTTTCATACTATTGATTTTGAGAATTTAAAAATAGGGTATTTCTTTTAAATAGAACCGTTTGGCTTTTAATATTAGCACAAGTGTCCCTACTTTTGTAAACAAAAATTAGACCAAACCTCTTTATGGAAATCCCTTCCAAGTTCAATTCTCAAAGTGTAGAAAGCAAATGGTGCGACTACTGGCAAAAAAACGCCTATTTTAAGTCAGAACCAGACGAGAGGACGCCTTACACTATCGTCATTCCACCCCCTAATGTCACAGGAGTTTTGCACATGGGGCATATGTTAAACAATTCCCTTCAAGACATTATCATTCGTCGTGCGCGGATGAGAGGCTTCAACGCCTGTTGGGTCCCAGGAACGGATCATGCTTCCATTGCTACCGAGGCGAAGGTGGTTGCAAAACTCAAAGAACAAGGAATTGAAAAAAGTAGTTTGTCCCGAGAAGTGTTTTTGGAACATGCTTGGGAATGGACTCATGAATATGGAGGGGTTATTTTAGAGCAACTTAAAAAACTAGGATGTAGTTGTGACTGGGATCGAACCAAGTTTACTTTAGATCCTGAGATGTCTGAATCTGTCATCCAAGTCTTTGTTGATCTTTATGAGAAAGGACAGATATATCGAGGGTATCGAATGGTAAATTGGGATCCTGAAGCCCAAACTACCCTTTCAGACGAAGAGGTGATCTATGAAGAAAAATCAGGTAATCTTTATCACATCGTCTATCAAGTAGTGGATTCTGATGAAAAGGTTGTCATTGCAACCACCCGCCCGGAAACTCTTTTGGGTGACACTGCCGTGTGTATCAATCCGGAAGATGACCGCTACAAACACTTAAAAGGAAAGGAAGTGTGGGTTCCCCTCACAGATAGAAAAGTGCCCATTATAGAAGATGAATATGTTACCATGGATTTTGGTACGGGTTGTCTGAAGGTAACTCCTGCTCATGACGAAAATGATAAAATTCTTGGGGAAAAACACCAGCTCGAAGTAATCGACATATTCCATCCGGATGGGACTTTGAATGAATACGGATTGAAGTTTGAAGATTTGGATCGGTTTGTAGCGCGTAAAAAAATTGTAAACGAGTTAGAGGAACTCGGAATTTTAGTTAAAACAGAGACTCATGTCCACAAGGTGGGAACCTCAGAACGGACCAAAGCCGTTATTGAGCCCCGCTTGTCAGATCAATGGTTTTTAAAAACAGAAGCGATAGCCAAACCTGCGCTTGAGGCTGTTTTAGATTCTGGAGCAATAGAATTGGTTCCTGAAAAATTTAAAAACACGTATCGCCACTGGATGGAAAACATCCGCGATTGGAATATCTCAAGACAACTCTGGTGGGGACAACGCATCCCTGCCTATTATTACGGGAAAGGAAAAGAAGACTTTGTTGTAGCAACCACCCCCGAAGACGCTTTGAAAAAAGCTCAGAAAGCTACAAATGATGAAAAGTTAACACTTGCCGATTTATACCAAGATGAAGATGTACTCGACACTTGGTTTTCGTCTTGGCTGTGGCCCATTTCTGTATTTGATGGAATCAGAAACCCTAATAATAAAGAAATCGAATACTACTATCCTACGCAAGATCTTGTGACCGGTCCAGATATTTTATTCTTTTGGGTTGCCCGGATGATTATGTCGGGATATGAATACCGCCAACAACCTCCCTTTTCTAAAGTCTATCTTACCGGTTTGGTGCGTGATAAAAAAGGTCGGAAGATGTCCAAACAATTGGGCAATTCTCCCGATGCTTTAAAGCTCATCGAAGAGTACGGCGCCGATGCGGTTCGTGTGGGTCTGATGTTAAGCTCTGCAGCCGGAAATGATTTGTTGTTTGACGAAAGTCTTTGTCAACAAGGGAAAAATTTTGCCAATAAAATATGGAATGCCTACCGATTGATCGAAGGGTGGGAAATCGACGAAAAAAAGACAGCTACACCTGTTGCGTTGGAGGCATTGCAGTGGTATGAAAATCATTTTCAAAAAACCTTGGCTTGGGTTGATGAAAATTTTGATAAATATCGAATTTCAGATGCGCTGATGTCGATTTATAAGTTGGTATGGGACGATTTTTGCTCTTGGTTATTAGAATTAGTGAAACCCCCTTATGGCGACCCTATAGATCGGGAAACGTATGACAAAATAATTGTCCTTTTTGAAAGTAATCTACGTTTGCTGCATCCTTTTATGCCCTTTTTGACTGAAGAAATCTGGCATTTTATAGCGCCCAGAACAAAAGAAGAGGCCCTAACGGTCTCCGAGTGGCCTGAGCCAAAAACTGTAGATCCCAAACTTGTGGAAACCTTTGCATTGGCTCAGGAGGTCATTGTAGGAATCCGAAACTTTAGAAAAGAAAAGAACCTTTCCTTTAAAGAAGAGATTCAACTTTTTGTGACCAAAAGTAAGCCCCCTCTTTCCTATGAAGCAAGTATTGCCAAGTTAGGAGGAATAGGTTCGGTTGTCTATGATTCTCCTTCAGAGGATTCCTCTGGAGGAAGTTTTCGTGTAGGGACATTTGAATTTTTTATTCCCACAAAAACGTCGGAAGACCCTGAGGCAGAACGCCAAAAATTGAATGAGGAGTTGAAGTATATGAAAGGTTTTTTAGCTTCTGTGGAGAAAAAATTAGCCAATGAAAAGTTTGTAGCCAACGCTCCTGAACAGGTAATTGCCAACGAAAGAAAAAAAGTAGCAGACGCCAAAGAAAAAATCGAGCTTCTAGAAAAAAGCCTTTCGTCGCTTTAGGCTTTGTGGGCTATAGTTTGAACACCGCCTTTTACGATGTCGTTTAACGCTATATCCAATGGGGTGCCTAGAGGTAAAAACAAATCTACTCGCGATCCAAATTTGATAAATCCCGCATCTTCACCTTGTACTACAGAATCACCTACTTCTGCATAATTTACAATACGCCGTGCCACTGCGCCCGCGATTTGTCTATAAAGGATTTCTCCGAAGTTCTCGTTTTCGAGCACTATGGTAGTCCTTTCATTGAGTTCGGAAGATTTCGGATGCCAAGCCACTAAATATTTGCCCGGATGGTATTTGCTGAATTTCACTGTACCGCTCATGGTGTATCGAGTCACATGGACATTTAAAGGAGACATAAAAATAGATACCTGCAACCTTTGGTCCTTGAAATATTCCTTTTCAAAAACTTCTTGAATGATTACAACTTTTCCATCTACAGGTGCAATAAGATGATTTTCATTGATGGGTGTTTCTCGCTTTGGATTTCTAAAAAACTGCAATACGAGTACTAACTGAATGAGAGCAAAAAGTTGGAGTACCATTTTCAAGATATATTGGTCTTCCAATTTATATTCAGCTCCAAGTGCAATTGCAGCAGCAATTACAAATGAGGTCATGATAATTTGATATCCTTCTTTATGAAACATAGCGAATAAACATTAAAAATAAATAAATAAATGGAGCGGTGAATAAGACACTGTCCATCCGATCATAAAAACCACCGTGTCCAGGAATAAGTGATCCACTGTCTTTGACCTTAGCTTGGCGTTTGAATTTAGATTGAATCAAATCTCCAACAGTGGCAGCTACCGCCGTAATACCTGCTAAAGTGGGGAACGTCCAAACAGGAAAGGTGGGATGATAGGGGATAAGAAAAAAACTACTCACTACACAGGCTAGGGCTCCTCCCCAAAATCCTTCCCATGTTTTTTTTGGTGATACAGCGGGAAAAAGAAGTTTTTTGCCCCAACGTCTTCCAACGAGATAAGCAAAACTGTTGTTGACCCAGATCAACACGTACATACTTATTGAAATTCCATTTTCTATAGTAGATCCTAGAGAGGAAGTTGCGATAATAATATAGCCTGAAGCAACTAAGTAAAAAAGTGTGAGTCCTGTTTTTTGAAGGGGTAATAACTGAATTTTTTTGTTTGAGAAAAGAAAATAAGTCAAAAGCAGATGAACTCCTGCGCAGAGTCCCATTAAGCTGAGGTGGAAGTAAGGGTCTAATTTTTGATTGTAAAATTGATATACAATTACGCCAAAAAGGAGAAAAGGAACGGGGCTTTTATAGTCGATGAGCTTTTGGAACTCAAAGAGCGCTAAGGCAGAAAAGAGGAACACAATCAAGATAAAACTGAGGTCTGAGTACAAGGCTGAAGAAATAACTAAAGCCACGTACAAGAGTCCTGAGATACTCCGAATAATCAAATCTTTCATCGATTCATTGTTATCGTTTGTACTTCAAATAAGTGCCCTAGCTGGGGCGTGAAGTTTACTATCATGATTCTCTTTTACGGGACCTGCTCGGTGTGTGGATCCATTTAAAACCTAAAAATCCTTTAGTAACAAATATATGTTTTTTGTGTTACTCCTAGAGGTTAGATTTTTTTTATCCTCAATAGGCTCTGATTTAATTTTGAGTGTAGTAATATTGGTAGGGATGGTGTTTTTGTATTTGTTTTTTAGCAGTGTCATCCCTTCGCTCACATCTCTTGTGAGTTGTTTTATATTCGCTGTGACGATAAGTGTTTGTGGAAGTTCATTGAGTTTAAAGTGATGAATCTGCTGGCTACTCAGTAAGATTTTTCCTGTATTACCAATCAAATATTCACAATCTATCAGCAGTGCTTTAAAAGTATCTAGTTTCCCTGAGGAAGAATCTCTATGAGGGAGTTCAAACGCTTGAGAAATCTTTGAGTTTAGGGTTACAACGTCACCTGGATCCCAGCCGTTTTCAATACAAATATTGTTAAAGTTAGAAAGGACTAGATCTTGAGAGTCATTGTATAAAAAGAAGCCTCCGTTAGAAGTAAAACGTTTGGTAAAAAGAATATCCAAAGATTCTTCAGTTTTGGGGAGAAAGGGACTTTTTTCTGACTTTTTTGAAGGCGATTTACCAAAAAGTTTTTTCCATAGTCCCATGAGTTCTAATTCATTTTTTTTGCTTCAGTGCCTTTGCTTCTTCTATCTTTTCATTGTTTGTTTTATAGGATCTTTTCCCTAAGATATTTTCCAAATCATCTTTAAAAATAACTTCTTTTTCTAAAAGTCTGTCGGCGAGCTGCTTTAATTTTTCTTGGGAGTTTTTGAGTAAGTCAATTGCACGTTCGTATTGTTTCTCAATGATTTTTGATATTTCCTTGTCAATGACTTGTGCCGTCTGCTCTGAGTATGGCTTCGAAAAATTATAATCCGTTTGTCCTGAGGAATCGTAATACGTAATGTTTCCGAGGGTATCATTCAAACCGTAAATGGAGACCATCGCTTTGGCTTGTCGTGTCACCTTTTCCAAATCGCTAAGTGCTCCAGTTGAAATTTTGTTAAAGATCACTTTTTCTGCCGCACGCCCCCCTAAGGCAGCACACATCTCGTCCAACATTTGTTCCGTTCTCACGATTTGCCGTTCTTCGGGTAAATACCATGCCGCACCCAAGGATTGTCCTCTGGGAACGATAGTCACCTTTACCAAAGGAGCTGCGTGTTCCAGCAACCAACTTACTATGGCATGGCCTGCCTCGTGATAGGCAATGGTTTCTTTTTCTTCTGGAGTAATGATTTTATTTTTCTTTTCTAATCCCCCTACTATTCGATCTACTGCATCGAGGAAATCTTGTTTCCCGACAGATTTTTTATTTTTTCTCGCAGCAATCAATGCAGACTCATTACATACATTGGCAATATCGGCCCCAGAAAATCCAGGGGTTTGCTTTGCCAAAAAGTCAACATCTAAAGTTTTAATTGTTTTGAGGGGTTTTAGATGTACTTTGAAAATTTCTTTACGCTCATTGAGATCGGGTAGATCGACATAAATTTGTCGGTCAAAGCGCCCTGCTCGCATTAAGGCTTTATCCAATACATCCGCTCGGTTAGTAGCTGCAATTACAATTACATTGGTATTGGTGCCAAAACCATCCATTTCTGTGAGCAATTGGTTCAGGGTGTTTTCACGCTCGTCGTTAGAGCCCGTAATATTACTTTTCCCACGCGCTCTCCCTATGGCATCAATCTCATCGATAAAAATGATGGATGGGGATTTGTCTTTGGCTTGTTTGAAGAGGTCTCTCACTCTAGAAGCTCCCACACCGACAAACATCTCCACAAAATCGGATCCAGAAAGTGAAAAGAAAGGAACCTTTGCTTCTCCCGCTACCGCTTTGGCAAGTAATGTTTTTCCCGTACCTGGAGAACCTACCAATAAGGCTCCTTTCGGGATTTTACCTCCCAGAACGGTGTATTTTTGTGGGTTTTTAAGAAAATCTACAATCTCTTGAATTTCTTCTTTAGCTCCTTCTAAACCAGCAACATCCTTAAAGGTAACTTTGACATCTGTGTTTTTGTCAAATAATTTTGCCTTTGATTTACCGATGTTAAAAATCTGCCCACCAGGACCTCCAGCCCCTCCGCCAGACATTCTTCGCATTAAAAAGATCCAAACACCTATGATGATGATGATGGGCAAGAACCCGATAAGGGTGTCGAGCCATCGGTTTTCGATAGTAATAAATTCTAAACGAAAAGGAATCCCTTCACTACGTGCTTTTTCTAATTTTTCTTCAAATAATTCTAAACTCCCAACTTCAAACTGATAGTGTGGACCTTGACTGTTTTCTTGTCCAAGGATATTTTTTGATTTAGCATTTTGGTGTTCAGTTTTATTCAACGCTTCTGGGGTGAGGGTAACGCGGACACTGCTCTTGTTTCGAATCACAATGACTTCGCTTACATCACCAGCATTGAGGAACTGCTCAAAGTTTGAAATATTGGTTTTCTGCATTGTTTGCCAATCGTTGCCACCAAAAAGGCTTAAGCCTAGAAGTACAAAGATCACAGCGCCATAAATCCAATAAATATTAAACTTTGGGGGGGTTGGTTTTTTTTCTTCTTTCATAGTTTTTTTTAGTAGTTTGAAGCAGTTGGAGTACTGATTGCATCGCCCCATAGTTCTTCGAGGTTATAATATTCTCGTGTCTTTTTCTGAAAGACATGAACTACAACGTTTACATAATCAATCAAAACCCATTCTGCTACTTCAAGACCCTCTGTATGGAGCGGTTTTTCATGTAGCGCTTTGCTTACGGTTTTCTGAACAGAGTTCACAATGGCACTGACTTGGGTATTCGAATTTCCACTACAAATAACAAAAAATGCGCAGGGTGTATTTTCTATTTCCCTAAGATCCATTTTTTGGATCTCTTCTCCTTTCACGTTTTCAATTCCTAGGATAATTTCATCTAATAGGAGGTTTACATTTTCTTTTTTATTTGCCATTAAATAATGCTTTTTTGTTGCAAATTTATTACTTTTTGTGTCGCTTACACGGACTTCTATGAGCTATTTTAACATAATCAAACTTGATGCCACTCCCTCTACAAATGATTATTTGAAACACAAGCATAAAAAAGGGCAGGCTTCTGATGGAGATTTGGTTTGGACAAAAGATCAAACTTCGGGAAGAGGGCAACGTGAAAACAAGTGGGAATCTGATTCCGAAAATAGCTTAACGTTCAGTATTTATAAGGATTTTAAGGGAATTCGCGTCCCGTCACCTTTTCTCATCAGTGCAGTAATTTCCTTGGGAATTATCGAAGCGCTAGAAGCACTTCAGATTCCAAATTTAGCAATCAAATGGCCGAACGACATTTTGTCAGGTGATCAAAAAATAGGAGGCATTCTTATTGAGAATTTTTTTTACAGGGGGAAGTTAAAAACTGCTGTTATTGGAATCGGTTTAAACATCAGCCAAGAAGCGTTCGATTACGCACCTTTTGCAGCCTCTTTAAAACAAGTTTCTGGGAAGCATTTCACAGGGAATCAGGTTCTGGAGGTGTTGCTTCCTTTTTTGGAAAATGGGTTGTACACTTCAGATTTTATCGAGTCCAAACATTTATTAGATCGCTATCAAAGTAAACTTTGGAAACGCAATAAAACGACTTCTTTTTTGGAAGCAGGAGAAATTATAGCGGCCACACCCCTGGGGGTAACTCTAGAAGGCAAGCTGATTTTAGAACTAAAGGAAAATCAGATTGTAGAAAAGGACACCCAACAAATTCGGATGTGCTACGAAACTAAGCAGGTTTAGCACTCCACTGTGCCGGATCCTTTCTCCAAGTTTTTAGGTTTTCTAGCTGTTGGCTAGAAATTTTATTTTGTTCCAGAGCAACAGTAAGTAAATGTGGGTAATCACAGAGTGTCTGCAGGGCGACGTTTTCTTGTTCAAAAGCTTCGTCTGCTAAGGTAAAACCGTAGGTGAAAAGAGCCTTCATTCCCAGGATTTGAGCTCCTGCCTCCCTCAAGGCTTTTACAGCGTTGAGACTGCTTTTTCCTGTACTGATTAAATCTTCAATGACCACAACCCGTTGACCAGAACTAAATTGTCCTTCAATTTGATTTTTTTGACCGTGTTTTTTGGGCTCTGGGCGTACGTAAATAAAAGGTAGGTCTAACTCTTGAGCAACCAACATTCCAATGCCTATAGCTCCCGTAGCTACTCCGGCGATTGCATAGGTGCCCGTAAAATCTTCTTTTATTTTTTGAGCCAGTGCACGACTTAAATAACTGCGTACCTCTGGATAAGAAAGTGCAATACGGTTGTCACAATAAATAGGAGATTTCCATCCACTAGCCCATGTAAATGGATTTTCAGGATTCAATTTTATTGCATTAATTTGTAGGAGATGTTGGGCGGTTTGCTGCGCTATATTTTTATTAAAAATCATACACAAATGTATAAAGTTTTTTACAATCAAAAGCCTCTTCATTTTACGACAGATTTGAGTAAAAGTTCAAAACAAACTCCTTTGTTTTTTGTGAAATACGCGAACTCCAAGTCTTTAATGAAGGCCCTTCGGGATAAGGCGATACAGGCCATTTACCTATATCATCCAAAACCTGTTAAAATTGAAAAGCACTTTTTTAAAATGTTTCCTATTGTAGAAGCTGCTGGGGGACTGGTAGAACACACCTATGGAAGCTTTTTATTTATTCATCGAAACAACAAATGGGATTTACCCAAAGGAAAAACAGAAAAAAAGGAAGTCATCATTGAGGCAGCTGTTCGAGAAGTCATGGAGGAAACGGGAGTAGCCGATTTAGTAGTTAAAAAACCACTGCCCATAACCTATCACATTTATAACGCCAACGGAAAATTCAAAATCAAAAAAACCAACTGGTTTTTGATGAAATCTTCGTACAGCGGTCCCTTAGTGCCTCAACTAGAAGAAAATATCAAACGGGCAGAATGGAAAACAAAAGCGGAAATTCCAAAATTAATGGAAAACGCCTACGAAAACATTAAACTCATTATTGATACCATTGAATAGTACAGGGAAACTAGAGGTCTATTTTCGTTTCCAAACCGCTTCTGGAACTAGGGAAGAATAATCCCCCTGGTGGAGGATAATTTCTCTTACAATACTACTGCTAATATAAGAATAGTCTGCGGCGGTAAGCAAAAAGAGAGTTTCAATACCAGACAACCTTCGATTCATTTGAGCAATATTTTTTTCAAATTCAAAATCAGCGGGGTTTCGGAGACCTCTTACTAAGGCTGTAGCATTTACTTTTTCACAAAAATTAATCGTCAAACCCTGAAATGATTCTACTTTGATTTTAGGATCGTGAGCATGGGTTTTGGAAATATACGCCATGCGTTCTTCTAATGAAAAGAGGTATTTTTTTTCTGAATTTTCGCCCACAGCAATAATTAGTTCATCACACAGGGGAAGCGCGCGCAAGATGATGTCTTGGTGCCCTAAAGTAATGGGGTCAAAAGAGCCTGGAAATACAAAGCGTTTCATGTCAGTTGGATTTAAAGTGATGTTCGGTTTCTTCTAGGATTTTTGTCAAAAAATGGGAAAGTCCCATCCCGAGTGCTTCGACCTGTTGTGGGATAATGCTTTTTTCGGTCATCCCAGGAACTGAATTGATTTCCAAAAGATGAGGAACCTCATTAACAAATATATATTCACTTCTAACAATTCCTTTTAAACCCATTTTAGAGTATATTTTTTTCGAAAGCTCAACCAAGGATTTTTCCCAATCCTTTGAAATTGTTGCAGGAGTGATTTCTTGTGCCTCTCCTTCGTATTTTGCTGCATAGTCAAAAAACTCATTTTCAGTACGAATCTCAGTGATGGGGAGCACTTGAATTTTACCGTCAAATGCAGCGACACCTAAAGAGAATTCCCTGCCCTCCAAAGCACTTTCGATAAGGATTTGAGAATCTTCGGCAAATGCTTTTTCAATAGAAGGGATCAGTTCTTCTTTTTGATGCACCTTGTATACCCCAAAGCTACTTCCGGCTCGGTTGGCCTTGATAAAACAAGGAAGTCCCACCTGGGTTATGATGGTGTCACTATCTAGCAAATCGCCTTGATCTAAGGAATAGTGTTTTGCGGTTGGGATCTTCCATTCACGAACTACTGAAAGACAGTCTCTTTTGTTATAGGTTAGTGCTGCATTGTAACTGTCACAGCTGGAAAAAGGGATTTCCAAAAGCTCCCAAAGTGCGGCCAATTGACCGTTTTCTCCCATCGCACCGTGTACGAGGTTAAAAATCAAATCTAGATGGATAGTTGTATTCGAATGATGCAAAGAAAAATCTCCTCTAGAAACCGTGTAGGGGTTTTTAGCATCGTCTGTGGCGGCCCAAGTTTCTTTGGAAAGGACAATCTGATAAACTTCCCATCGCTCGCGATCGAGGTGGGTAAAAACAGTAGCGCCACTTTGTAGTGAAATTTGACGCTCTGAGGATGTCCCTCCGCAAACTACACCGACTTTTTTTTTATCCATTGATTTTACTTCTTTTGCAAAGGTATAGCATTTCAAAGCAACCAAAAAGCCAAGGTTTTATTATCTTTGACTGCGAAACTTTACAATGAATTTTTTACGTTTTTTATTTAGTAAATCTTTTTTCAAGCAGCTTGTTTACATAGGACTGACAACAGGAGTATTGTTTTTTGTCGTTTCTATTGGGCTCAAAATTATTACCAAACACAATTCATATCTCATCGTCCCGGACCTAGAAGGGATCCCCATCACTGCTTTACCGAGTCTGATGGCAGAAGAAAATTTACGTTATGAGGTCATTGATTCTACCCGTTTTGTGCCGAGTTTACCTCCCTTGTCTGTGATTTCTCATCTTCCTGACGCTGGGAGTGAAGTAAAAGAAAATCGAAAAATTTACTTGACTGTAAATCCCTCAGGGTATCGAAAAGTGACGGTTCCGAATTTGATTCAAATCACTAAGCGAAATGCCGAATCCTTACTAAAATCTACTGGGTTTCAACTGGGAGAATATACCTACCAAGACAATATCGGAAAGGATATGGTTCTTGAAATTCAATTTCAAGGCAAGAAAATCGAACCGGGAGTGCTATTGCCTAAAACCAGTAAAATTGATTTAGTTTTGGGTAATGGAAAACGATAAACCCAGTGTGCCAGAAGAATTATCTTCTTCGGATTCCCTCTATGAGCATTACGCTTTTACTGCAGATCCAGGGCAGTCTCCCCTACGTGTTGACAAGTTTTTAATGGCGCGAATTGAAAATACGACTCGAAATAAAATTCAACAAGCAGCCAAAGCGGGAAGTATATTTGTGGGTGACAATGTCGTAAAATCCAACTACAAAGTCAAAGGAGGCGATGCCGTTAAAGTCCTTTTTTCACATCCTCCCTATGAAAACCTCCTAGTGCCTGAACCCATTCCATTGGATGTTGTTTTTGAGGATGAGGTGTTAGTAGTCCTCAACAAACCTGCTGGTTTAGTTGTCCATCCAGGTCATGCAAATTATTCGGGGACTTTGCTCAACGGTTTATTGCATCATTTTAAGCAATTACCTAAAAATACGAATGACCGTCCGGGATTGGTACATCGTATTGATAAAGATACAAGTGGCCTGCTGGTCGTAGCAAAAACGGATACGGCAATGACGCATTTGGCAAAACAGTTTTTTGATAAAACTTCAGAACGCAAATACACAGCATTAGTTTGGGGTGATGTAAAAGAAGATGCTGGAACGATAACAGGTGCTATTGGACGGCATCCCAAAAATCGATTGCAAATGGCAGTTTTTGATGATAATTCTCAAGGTAAAGAGGCTGTTACGCATTATAAAGTCTTGGAACGCTTTGGCTATGTCACTTTGTTGGAATGTCAGTTGGAGACTGGTAGAACACACCAAATTCGTGCGCACATGAAACATTTCGGACATACCTTGTTTAACGATGCGCGCTATGGTGGAGATTCCATTTTGAAGGGGACGAGCTTTTCTAAATACAAACAATTTGTGGAGAACTGCTTTACCCTGTTGCCTCGTCAAGCCCTTCATGCCAAGACTTTAGGTTTTATTCATCCCGTTTCTGGGAAACTCATGCAATTTGACTCTTCACTGCCAAACGACTTTATTGCGGCAGTGGAAAAATGGCGTCACTATGCCCAGCATAAGAATTTATAATAGAGTCATATAGAGCATCAATTTACCTTTCTTGTGAATGGTGAGAAAAGCTTGTAAATTTGAAAATTAAAAATTAGCTCTATGAAAATATTGATTTCTCCAGCGAAGTCCTTGGATTTTAAAAAACCCTTGCCGGTTTCAGAATTTACCACTCCTATATTCATTCAAGAGGCTGCTCAGATCAATGAATTGTTAAAAAAGGAGACTCCGAAAGGACTGCAAAATTTGATGTCTATTTCCGAAAAGCTGGCTGAATTGAATTGGGAACGCAATCAAAAATTTGCTCCCGAAACGTCAAATGGTGAAAGTAGAGCAGCTGTTTATGCCTTTAATGGAGATGTGTACACAGGACTTGACGTTTATGGCTTGGCTGAAGAAAAAATAGGTCAGATGCAAAACCAACTTCGGATTTTATCGGGCTTATACGGTCTGCTAAAACCACTGGATCGCATCCAACCTTATCGTTTGGAAATGGGAACTTCCTTTCAAGTGGGAGCCCATAAAAACTTGTATGAATTTTGGAAAAATAAAGTAACAGCCCAGCTTCAAAGTGAATTGGAAGCAGGAGAGTTAGTCGTCAATTTGGCTAGCAAGGAATACTTTGGCGTGATAGACACCAAAGCCTTAGAAACCCAGGTTGTTAGTCCTGAATTTAAAGATTTTAAAAACGGAAAGCTCAAAATTATTTCCTTCTTTGCAAAAAAAGCAAGAGGGATTATGTCACGTCATCTCATCGAGCAAAATGCCTCTACTTTGGAGGATATTCGTTCCTTCGCAGAAGCGGGATACCGCTTTAGTGAGGAAGAAACTACAAACCCAATGCAGCCTGTGTTTGTTCGTTAAGAGTCGGTTTTATTTTTTGTTTTTTTTCGAGTTCGTCTCACACCGTAAGAGCCTTTAATGATTTTTCCTCTTCGTATTTTTTTATCTCCTTTACCCATGGTATTGTAAAATTTGGTTCCTACCAAAGTACACCATTTTATTAATTATTTCAAAATCGGAGCAATACCCAAAACATGTTCTGTAATGTAACCAGACAAAAACTCGGGTGTAACTGAACTGCTTCCTTCCAAGCTTTCTGGAATTAATAAGCGATTCAAATCAAGTTTTAAATAAGCGTTAAGCATAGGAATCGAAAGGGGTGCATAACTGTAATGCCAAGGTTCATAGTAAAAACCCTTTCTTTTAGGGTCTTGGGTGTAGGGACGAATAAAACCAAATTTACTGGCGTTTTCATCCATCCATTTTCTCATAGGGGCGTAAGGCCCTTGGTCGTGGAATTTTTCGGTTAGTAGTACATCTCCGTTTTGGGGCTTTGAGCCATCTATCAGATCAACATCGGTCCCCCAATGGTGTCTTGAAGTCCCAGGAAGGGTGGAATATTCGATAATTTTTTGAATATTTTTTTCGGGGGAAAGTCCCTGCTTCGCATTGGAGGTATATTTCCTGTTCCAGATCCTTTGCTGACGTTCATAGGAACGGTAAGCGGAGACGATTTCCAGTTCAATACCGGCTTTACGTGCTTCTTTTTGCATCTCTTCAAAGGCTTTACCCGCTTCGGATAACAAGGGTATGGAAGCACTGTGTAAATTGGGGAGACTTTGACCCAGTAAGGTCTCTTCAGAAAAAGAGTGTTGGTTTTGGGCTTGACTGGGTTGAAACTTAAAAAGTAAGATCAAAAAAAAATATAGTTTAGGATTCATAGGAAAGTAGTTTAAGATAACGTTGATGTGTTCCAATGGGCTCAATTTCAAAAGTCGTACCAATGGGTACAAAGCCATTGGATTCATAAAGTGCATTTGCTGCTATTCGTGCGTTGAGCCAGATGCAGTCGGGATGTAAGTTTTCTTCAATTCTTTTGAAAATACTTTGAATAAGTTGGGAAGCAATTCCCTTGCGTTGGTATCCTGTGGTGACGGCCATGGCTCTGAGCTGAACACCTTTTAAATTGGGGTGTTGAGGACAAGGGTTTGAATACGCACTGAGAATACCTACGAGGGTTTCGGACTCAAAAGCACCTATATGAAGGGTTTCTACAGCTTTGTCTCCCTCCAAATGACAACTGCTTAACGGCATTCCCTTTCGCAGTAAAGCATGTCGGAGTGGGTAGGTTTGATGGGCTTCAATTTCTACGATTTCAATATTCATTATTAAAAAATTAACAGCTAAAAAACAGGTTCTTTCGTCTTACAAAACTATCTTTATAAAATCAATCAACACGTGTGGAACAGATGTTTTACAGGATAGTATATTTGAATGTTATTGTCTAATCTTTTTAAAATTGCTAGAAATTTACAGATGAAAAATACATTAATTTTATGTTTTTTACTCTTGATTTCTGGTTTTGTTTTTGGGCAGGAACGAAGACCGATCAAAGGTCAGCTGCTTTACAAAAACACCAAAGTAGTAGCGGCCAATGTTGTCAATAATACTGCTCAAACCAATACCATTACCGACAGTGAGGGTGCCTTCGAAATAGAGGTTGCAGAAGGCGATGAAATTATTTTTTCTTCTGTGCAGTATCAGATTCGAGCCGTTCGTATTACCCCAGAAATTCTTGCTAAAAATCGACTCGTAGTTACAGTAAATGAACAAATCAACGAGTTACGTGAAGTCGTAGTAACGACGGAAGATGTTGAAAAGTTTTTGGATCTAAAAGAAGAGGAGTTTAAGGGATTTGATTACGAAACTGATAAATCTTCAAAATTAGAAAACAGGGCAGTTCGGGATCGTGTGTTATCTAATGGGATCGATTTTGTAAATATCGCAAAGCTGCTTGCAAAAGCGTTTGCGAACAAAACCCCTGAGGAACAACTTCGGATGAAACCCAGTGAAATTCTTCCACTGGTTTTTGAGACCCGTTTTTTTGTAAATGATTTGAATATAGAAAGAACTCAGTTGACGGGATTTTTGGAATTTATTGATCAAGAAATGAAAACAGGTGCTTTGCTAAAAAGGGACAAACAGTTTCAACTTATTGATTATTTGATTGATCAAAGTAAGCGTTTCAATGCCTCGCTTAAGGAACCACAAAAATAGAACGATTTATGTCAATCTTTTGCTCTCTTTTTTTTATGATTACTGCTTTCGTCATGCCAGAAAAAAAAGGACATAAGTTCTATATCAGTACTACCACAATAGAATATAAAGAGGAGTTCGGGACACTCCAAATCACCAGTCAACTTTTTATTGATGATATCGAAGCCCTCCTTCGAAAGTATGAGGCAGAACTGAGATTGGCACCCGATTCTGATGCCCAGCGTATTGATAAATTGTTTGAACTAGAGCTCAAGCGGTATTTTCGAATCAAATTTGATCAAGAATGGGTGGACTTTACCTTTTTGGGAAGAGAATATAAAAACGAAATCCTTCAATGTTATCTGGAGGTCCAGGTTCCCGAAACTTCACAATCTTTAATCTTGCAAAATAGAATGCTCTTTGAACTCTTTGAAGAGCAACAACATATTATACATTTTAAAAATAAAGGGAGTCGCAAAAGCTTTTTGTTGCATGGCGCAGCTGACACAAAGACCATTGCTTTCCACTAAGAGTCAAATTACTTTGTATATTTGGATCCCTGAATTACTTAAAAAAATAAATTTACATTATGAAAAAAATACAAAGCCCTTGGATCAATGCTATATTACTGTGTTTTTTGATTTCTTTTGGTGTTGCGGCACAAACCCAACAAGGACATACCAACCAAAATAAGTTTAGACAATTGTACGATCAATTTGCCGATCCAAACAAATACCACAATGCCTCTGGCGCTCCAGGGGTAGAGTACTACCAACAACAGGTGGACTATGTGATGGACATTAAGTTGGATGATGAGAAGAGTAGACTTTACGGAGAAGAAACTATCACCTATACGAACAATTCTCCAGACCACTTGCCTTATCTCTGGTTACAACTCGACCAAAATATTCGAAAAAAAGATGCTCCTGCCTTAGAAAAAAACGGTTCTGGAAATTCTGTTACCCAAAGACCTTCATCCTTTGTGAGTACGTATGTTAATGATCCTTTTGACGGAGGATTCAATATCGAACGGGTTGTAGATGCTCAAAATAATGTACTTCCTTATAAAATAAATCAAACCATGATGCGGGTTGATTTACCCAAAGCACTAGCACCAGGTGGAGTTTATGTTTTTAAAATCAAATGGTGGTACAACATCAACAACCACGTGGAAGGGAGAGGCCGATCCGGTTATGAATTTTTTGAAAAAGATGGAAATAAGGCCTACGTAATCGCACAATTTTTTCCTAGACTCTGCGTCTATAACGATGTAGAGGGATGGCAAAATTATCAATTTTGGGGCAATGGAGAGTTTGCTCTAGAATTTGGAGATTATGAAGTAAATATTACCGTACCCTCAGATCATATTTTGGAGGCAACGGGAAGTTTGCAAAACCCTAAGGAGGTTTTGAATCGAGAAGAATACAAACGCTTTCAGGCTTCTGAAAACAGTTATGACAAGCCCGTTATCATTGTAAATCAGCAAGAAGCCACAGCTAAGGAGTCCGATTTTTCACAAAAGAAAAGCACCTGGAAATTTTATGCTGAAAATGTTCGTGATTTTGGCTTTGCGACCTCAAGAAAATTCATTTGGGAACGTCAGGCAGTTCAGGTAGGAGATCAGAAAGTGATGGCCGTTTCGATTTATCCCAAAGAAGGTAATCCCTTGTGGGAAGAATACTCAACCAAAGCGGTAGTCCAGACGTTGAAAACCTATTCCAAGTTTACATTTGATTATCCTTACCCCAAAGCGGTTTCTGTACATGCAAAAAATCAAGGGATGGAATACCCCATGATCTGTTGGAACTACGGTCGTCCAGATGAAGATGGAACCTATTCCGATCGAACCAAATTTGGGATGATCAGCGTGATTATTCACGAGGTGGGTCACAACTATTTCCCGATGATTGTCAATTCTGATGAACGTCAGTGGGGATGGATGGATGAAGGTTTGGACACCTTTGTACAGTATCTTACAGAACAAGATTTTGGGATTTCGTATCCTGAAGCGATTGAAGGGCTAGACGCCTATCCCTCACGAAGAGGAGCTCCAAATGAAATCGTTCCCTATATGGCAGGCAATCAAGATTTTATCTCCCCTATTATGTCCAATCCTGAAAATGTTTACCAGTTGGGACCCAACGCCTATGCCAAGCCTGCTACCGCTTTAAATATTCTTAGAGAGACCGTAATGGGAAGAGAAGCTTTTGATCATGCTTTTAAGACCTATGCACAACGCTGGATGTTTAAGCATCCTACTCCCGAGGACTTCTTTAGAACCATGGAAGACGCCTCTGCCATTGATTTGGACTGGTTTTGGAGAGGCTGGTTTTACAGTACTGATGCAGTAGACATTGGTGTAAAAAATGTAAAGCGATTTTATTTTTCCGATATGCCCGATCTGGAGGCTAAGGAACGTTTGGAAGCCTATGGCTATAATTTAGACAACCTTCCCGAGATGGTATTTAAAATAGATGAAAACAGTGAGTCTTTTGATGCAGAGCTTGCAGGAAAAACAGGTATTGAATCTTCACAAATATTGAAGGACTATCTGCAGAATGAAGGTCTAGATTCTAGCGCATCCATTCCAAACTATTTTTATGAAGTGGAGTTTGAAAAGCCAGGAGGACTGGTGATGCCGCTTATTGTAGAATACAGCTATGCAGATGGTTCTACAGAACGAGTAACCTATCCAGTTCAGTTGTGGAGAAAAAATGACGCCAGTGTTAAAAAAATAATTGCCTCTGACAAAGAGTTGGTGGGGGTTACGGTAGACCCTCAGTTGGAGACAGCAGATGTCAATACCGACAACAACAGTTGGCCAAAACAAGAAGCCCCTTCAGATTTTGAAAAGTTTAAAGAAAAAATAAAAGGTTAAGAATCACGATCAAATTGCTGAATCTAAATTTAGATTCAGCAATTTTTTTCTCAAACCTTTTATCTTTGTTGAAAAAGAATTAGATGCTTTTATTTATTAGCGGTGCAGAAATCGTATTTGTCTTTTTCATAGTCCTTTTGGTCTTTGGAGCAGATAGGATTCCCTCTATTGCGAGAACACTGGCAAAGGGAATGACTCAAGTGCGCCAAGCAACAAACGATATCAAAAGCGAAATTCAAAAAAGTGTAGATGTAGATGTCGAAAACCCTACAAAAACACTAGCTAAAGATTTTACAAGTGAGGTGGATAAGGTCAAAAAAGATTTTGATGACCTAGGGGATTCCATAAAACGCGATCTTTAACGAACCCAACTCAAGGTAAGTCCATCTCGGAGGGGGAGTAGAACGGTTTTTACTCGAGGATCTTCCTTACGTTTTTTGTTGTAACGTTGAAGGGCTAGGGTGCTTTCATCTTTGGCGTCGGCCTTGTGAAGTACTTTTCCACTCCACAGCACATTGTCCGAAATGATTAAACCCCCTGAACGTGTTTTGGGGAGTACCTGTTCAAAATACGTGTCGTAATTTACCTTGTCTGCATCGATAAAAACCAGATCAAAGGGTCCCTCCAATTTTGGGAGTACTTCTAATGCATTGCCTAAATGTGCCTGAATGTTATTTTTGAACGCACTTTTCGTAAAATATTTTTGTTGAAAATGTACCAGTTCCTCATTGCAATCAATCGTATGGAGCACCCCTTTTTTATCAAGCCCTTCTGCAAGGCATAGGGTAGCATAGCCAGTAAACGTTCCGATTTCTAAAATTTTTTTAGGCTGTAAAAGATGAGAAAAAAGACTCAAAAGTCTTCCTTGCAGCGGTCCGCTCAGCATCCGGGGCTGTAATACTTTCTGATGCGTTTCTTTTTCCAATTCCAACAGAAGTTCAGGAACGGAATCGCTGTGCGACAGAGTATAAGCAATCCATTCTTCTTGGATCGCTTGGTGATTAAGATTTGGGTCTTGCATAGGGAAAGCGTTCTAAAAGTTTTGGTTTGGCATAGCCATCCAATCCGTTGATACTTACAACTTCTCCTTGGTCTAGCTGAACCCAACCATCCTCTAAAAGTAAGGGATCTGAAATGTAAAGATGTTCGATACGCCCTACAATTAAAAGGGTATCGTTCTCCTTGATGTGGTATTCATTTTCATAACGACAACCCATTTGAATCGGGCTCCCCTTGACATATGGAGCTTCCCAAGATTCTTTGCGTTCTACTTCTAAATCTGTGCGGTCAAATTCGGATACTCCTTCAGGATATTTGGCCGAGGTATGATGGGCATCTGCTATCTGATTTGTTGTAATGGCATTTAGGGTAAAAACACCACTCGCTTTTATATTGGAATAGGTATGTCTGGGAACGGTTGTTGGACGTAAAATAAAACCGATAAGTGCTGGATTACAACCTAGATGAACCACAGAACTGAAAACAGCTAAATTCTCTTTTCCTTCTTTAGATTGGGTCCCGATTAGATGAGCAGATTTATAGCCCGTGACACTATTGATTAAATTCAGACGATAGATTTTCGGTAATTCCTCAAGATCTTTGAGCTCAAAATGATGCATTGCTTTTATTTACAAAGATACTAAAGGAAGATTAGGTTTATTAAGAATTTACATTCTTGTCAAAACGAAGTACAGCAAGAATTAAAACACTTATCACTACAACTAAAGAGCCAATAAAAAGATAATGATCGGGAATCTGATTGGTCTCCAAAAACCCTGAGAGTATTTTTTTGTCCAAAAACGAGATGAAAATAGCTAACGGAATGAGGATAAGTGCAAATCTAAAGCGTTTGATAGTATTCATTTTTAGTTTTATTGTAACACTAAAATAAGAAGAGATTTGTTATTTTTAATAAAAAAACAAAGAGATCGTTCTATGACACAATTTTACATACTTCTAATTGCCCTATTTTCAAATTTATTTCAGCCTACTTCAGTAGAAGGGTTGTGGATCACCCAAGATGACGAAACAGGGAAAAAGAAATCTGAGGTTTTATTATACAAAGAGGACGGGAAACTCTATGGAAAAATTGTTCGTTTACTTTTGCCCGAAGATCAAGGAAAACGTTGTCAAAACTGCAAGGGAGCTGACAAAAATAAGCCCATTGAAGGGTTGGTTATCGTAAAGGATTTGGTCCTAGAAGATCAGGTTTGGGAAGAAGGGACAATCATGGATCCGAAGTCGGGAAAAGTGTACGATTGTTATTTGAGTTTAGAAGACTCTAAAACCCTTAAAGTTCGGGGATTTTTAGGATTTTCTTTGTTGGGAAGAACCCAAATTTGGAAACGCCAAGAATAAAACAGACCTGTTCTTTAGCGTCCTAATTTTTTATCTATGCTAAAGTTACTTAAAAAACTGTTTTTTTATTTTTTATTGTTTACAGGAATCATTTTGTCTACATCGCATTTAGGAGACAATTATATGGGTATTAGTGATGAAGAAGGGTATTTATTAACTTTGGGTATTTGTTGCCTTACGGCTTTCTTTTGAGAATATTTTATTCCTAAATTGAGAAATAAGCAGTAGTTTGAAACTCAAAATCTAGGGATGCGATAGGAACTGTTTTTCAGAGAAAACAATATATTTGCAAACCTATTTCGTCAATATAGGGGTGTTTAGCTCAGTTGGTTTAGAGCGCTACCTTGACAGGGTAGAAGTCGGGGGTTCGAATCCCTCAACACCCACAAAGGTTCTCAAGAGATTGGGAACCTTTTGCTTTTTACCTCTATCCGTTTATTTTTTTGACTCGATTTAACGAAACTTAATTGAATCGTAGCATAAATAGCTTATATTTAAGTCATGGAAAACATTGCAATTTTAGCACAACTTGTCATAGTAGGATCTATCGTAATTGTTTGGGTCTTTCGTTTTGACAATATTGTTAAGGAGTTCAAGCAATATTGCTTGTCGGATTTAACTCGCAATATGGTAGGAGCTTCAAAAATTTCACTAGCAACCTTATTAGTAGTAGGTATTTTCTTTAAAGCGGTTGTTTTAGTCTCGGCTTTATTAATGGCTTTTTTGATGGTTTGTGCCCAAATAGCACATATCAAAGTTCAAAACCCATTTATTAAATACGTACCCTCATTTTTACTTCTGCTATTATCTCTTTTTGTAGCCGCTGTTGATGCAGGTCTGATTTAACTAATGGATCTGGACCTTATCCTTATTCTCATTTCCGGGTTATCCTTTATTTTCTATGGGATTAACTCTTTTTTTTCTAAAAAAATGAGTTTGGAATACAAACGATGGGGGTATGAAGACCAACGTTATCTCATTGGGGCACTTCAATTCATAGGAGGTCTAGGTTTACTAACGGGTCTCTATATCAGAGTGTTTATACCCCTTTCCGCAGGTTCTTTGATGTTACTCATGCTTTCAGCCGTAGGAGTACGGATTAAAATTGGTGATCAATCCTTGCTGATGATCCCTGCTTTATTTTACGCCGTTTTGAACTTTTTGATTTTGATCAATTCTACGTTTTAGTTTTTAATTATTTAGGTTTCTTATTGAACTGGAGTTAACTGCCACTCAATTTTTTTGCCTTAGCAAAATAACAAGTTTAGAGCCTACTTATACAATGAAAGTTTAACTCATCTGATCTTTTAGGTATTCCAAGTCTCAATGAAAAAGAAATCTGTGAGTGCAGAACGTTTTAGAACCAATGCGGTTTTATCAAGACAAATAGCACGAGAAACAATTATACAAAATGTCAAAAAAAGAAACGAATTTTAAACAGAGATTTGGGTAGCTAGGACTCTATTGTTGACGAACCATAGGTATTTCTTTTTCAATAGCTAAAAAGTATTCTAGCTTTTTATTGGAGTTGTAAAGAGGTAAAATTTTAATTTGACAGTTGTATTCTTCACCGTTCTTCTTGTAATTGATTAAACTACCTTCAAAGGTGTTGTTTGTTTTTAACTCTTTTCGAATTTGTTTTTTAACTTTAATTGAAGTCTTAACTCCCTGCAAAAAAGCGGGTCTTTTACCCAGTGCAAATTTTTTAGTGTAGCCGGTCATCTCGGAGAACCCATTACTAACCCATTTAATTTTTTGATTTTGATCTGTAAGAACTAATGCGTCATAATCCTCATGGAAAACCTGATTTGTTAAATCTAATGTCCAAAAATTTTCATCCAGAACATTGATCAAACGAGAGATGTCATTGTTTTTTCTAAACGTGTCACTCAAATGTCGAAAGTTGTCTAAGTGAACATCGAAACTCGCTAAAGGGTAAGATTTTTTTAAACTCATGATTTTTGGTTTTCTCATAGAAAAGTAGAGATTTATTAGTAGAACTAGTTATATCTTCTATTCTTATTACTTATTGTGGCATTGTATTCTTCAATATTCTTAAAAAACGGATAATTCTTTTCCTCAACTGTATACGTTAAAATATTTCTACACCCAACGTCTGTAGGTCTAAATGCTCTTTTTGACTCATTTCAGGTTGATTTTGTTTAAGGTTTTTGAAATTGTGCTAAAAAAAGTAACAGTTGTTGGTACAACATAGGGTCTTTTAAAAAAAACTCGACTAATTTCAATCTATAAATCAAAATCGAATGGATCAATCAAAAAAATATTACTTAGTTCATCCGTACATTCAGATGTTGGGATGTGTATGGTTTTTAGATTCTTTTAGCTAAGAATTAAATACTTTTTTACTAAGGATTAGGATTGTTTTCTTTCTTTAGAATTTCACTTTCAAGTTTTAGACCATGAATCGATTTGTACTTTCAATAGCCTTGGGTTTGTTTACATTTTTTTCAAGCTGGGCTCAAAATGAAACGATAGTTTTAAATTATGTTTCGGAACTCCCTTTTCAAACTTCGAACGATTCACAGTATTACCATTTAGAATCGAGTTTGCTCCTCAGAAAAATAACAAAGGATATTCTAGAGTTTGTTGAAGCTGAGAAAATGAACAAAAAGGATTTAAAATTTAAAGTAACTCTAGAAAATAATAGGGGTGCTGCACTTCCAATTCAGTATTTGGTTAAATCTCCTTTCCCAAATTCGAGCGATTCTAAAACGTTATTCAGCGAACGAACTTACAATTGGTTTAACAGAACTTTCAGGTCCGAAATACCGTATTGATTTTTTATTCAGTTGAAACAATTCTATCTAGTTTATAAATATTGATTATATTTAAATATGAGTAAATCTTCAACTACCTATTGGAAGACCAATTTAAAATATTTAGGAGTATTACTTCTCATTTGGTTTTCGGTCTCTTTTGGATGCGGAATTCTCTTCGCAGAAACCTTAAATCAATTTCAAATAGGTGGATTTCCACTTGGATTTTGGTTTGCTCACCAAGGAGCTATTTACTCCTTTGTATTATTAATTTTCGTTTACGTCTATTTAATGAACAAACTCGACAAAAAATTCGATGTCGATGAAATTTAAAATTTTGTAGAATATGAGTGCTCAAACATGGACCTACCTTTTGGTAGGTGTCACCTTTTTTATATACATAGTGATTGCAATCCTTTCAAGAGCAGGATCTACAAAAGAATTTTATGTTGCCGGAGGAGGAGTAAATCCGATAGCAAACGGAATGGCTACAGCGGCAGACTGGATGTCAGCTGCTTCTTTTTTATCCATGGCGGGTCTTATCGCCTTTATGGGTTACTCCGGGGGACAATACTTGATGGGGTGGACAGGAGGTTATGTGCTTTTAGCCCTTTTATTAGCACCCTACCTCAGGAAATTTGGAAAATTTACAGTTCCAGATTTTATAGGGGAACGCTATTATTCCAAAAATGCTCGCCTTGTCGCCCTTATCTGTGCTCTTTTTGTATCCTTTACTTATGTGGTAGGTCAAATGAAAGGGGTGGGAGTAGCCTTTGCACGCTTTCTGAATGTGCCTTTTGATACGGGGGTACTGATCGGTATTGGGATTGTCTTTTTTTATGCTGTATTGGGTGGAATGAAAGGGATAACCTATACCCAGGTAGCTCAGTTTTGTGTTTTACTTTTTGCATTTACGGTACCTGCAATTTTCATTTCCTTACAAATGACAGGAAATCCAATACCTCAAGTGGGCTTTGGATCCAAAGGTACCGATGGTGTTTACCTACTCGAAAAGCTCAATCAAATTTCAGTGGATCTGGGCTTTGATGCCTATACTTCTATAAATAAAGGCAACTTGGTAAATATGTTTTTTATCACTGCAGCCCTCATGTTTGGTACAGCGGGTTTACCTCATGTTATTGTTCGGTTTTTTACAGTTCCTAGAGTGAAAGATGCGCGTATTTCTGCGGGCTGGGCACTTTTGTTTATTGCAATCGTTTACACCACAGCTCCTGCCGTTGCCGTTTTTGCAAGAACCAACTTGATCAATACCTTATCTGAAACCTCATACAGTGATGTTCCGGAATGGTTTACTAATTGGGAGAACACAGGCTTACTCACTTTTGAAGACAAAAACAACGATGGGAAAATTCAATATGTAGCAGAAGCCAATTTAAACGAATTAACTGTAGATCGAGACATTATTGTACTGGCAAATCCAGAGATCGCAAATCTCCCTCCTTGGGTAATCGGTCTGGTTGTAGCAGGTGGTTTGGCCGCGGCACTCTCTACTGCTGCAGGACTCTTACTTGTGATTTCCACCTCAATTTCTCACGATCTATTGAAAAACTATTTACGTCCCAACATCAGCGAAAAAGGAGAGCTTTATGCAGCTCGAGTCGCTATTGCTGTGGCGGTAGTAGCAGCGGGACTGGCAGGAATGAATCCCCCAGGCTTTGTGGCTCAAGTCGTAGCCTTGGCTTTTGGTTTGGCTGCCTCCTCTTTTTTCCCAGCCATTATTTTAGGGATTTTTGACAAACGTATGAATCGAGAAGGGGCCATCTCAGGAATGATTATTGGCATCGTATTTACCACTTCCTACATCCTATATTTTAAACCTCAGCTGGGTGGTTCAGGACTCCCAGAAGATTTTTGGTGGGGAATTTCTCCAGAAGGAATAGGTACCTTGGGAATGTTCATTAATTTTATAGTAGCGATTTCGGTTTCTCGTTTTACTGCATCCCCTCCGAAAGAAGTTCAGGAACTCACTGAACGCATTCGTACTCCGAGAGGATCAGAAACTCCCGATGCGACCCTACATTAACCGTATTAAAGTAAAGCGTTATGAATCAAAAAATACAATCACTTTCGGGATACCTCCACGAATACCAAAAAAGTATCCATCAGCCCGAAAAATTTTGGAGTAGAATAGCCTCTTCTTTTTATTGGCGAAAACCTTGGGATCGAGTTTTGTCCTGGGATTTTAAAGGACCAGATGTTAAATGGTTTGAAAATGCAAAACTCAATATCACTGAAAATATTTTTGAAAAACATCTCTTTACACATGGCGACAAAACGGCTATTATTTGGGAGCCAAACGATCCAAACGAAGAGGCCATTTACTTGTCCTATCGAGAACTCTTTGAAAAAACCTGTCAGTTTTCAAATGCTTTAGAAGCAGAGGGTGTAAAAAAAGGAGACCGTGTAATCATCTACATGCCGATGATACCCGAAGCAGCAATAGCAATGCTTGCTTGCGCGCGCATTGGAGCTGTACACTCCGTTGTTTTTGCTGGTTTCTCCTCTTCAGCCTTGGCAGATCGGATTGAAGACTGCCAAGCGAAAATGGTGTTGACTTCGGACGGAAACTTTAGAGGAGCAAAAAATATTGCGGTAAAATCAGTGGTAGATGAAGCACTTGAAAAAACGACTTGTGTGGAAACGGTAATTGTATGTCAGCGCACAAAAGCAGAGGTGCAAATGAAAACGGGTAGAGACCTTTGGTGGCACGATGTGATAAAAGGACAGCCTGTAGAACACCAAGCAGTTACTACGGATTCCGAAGACTTGTTATTTATACTTTACACCTCAGGATCTACAGGGAAACCCAAAGGAGTGGTGCATACTACGGGGGGCTATATGGTCTATTCTCAATATTCCTTTTTAAATGTATTTCAATACGAACAGGACGATGTGTATTGGTGTACAGCAGATATTGGGTGGATTACGGGACATTCTTACATCATTTATGGACCTCTGTTAAGCGGAGCGACCACCCTTATGTTTGAAGGAGTTCCCACGTATCCCCATGCAGGACGATTTTGGGAGATCGTTGATAAATACAAAGTCAATCAATTTTATACAGCACCTACGGCTATTCGTGCATTACAAGCACACGGTTTGGAACCGTTGGAGCCTTACAAATTAGATTCGCTGAAAGTAATCGGTTCTGTAGGAGAACCCATTAATGAAGAGGCCTGGCATTGGTATCACGACCACATTGGAAAAGGGAATTGTCCTTTAGTAGATACTTGGTGGCAAACAGAAACAGGGGGTATTATGATCTCTCCTTTGGCGGGCATAACTCCCAATAAACCGGCTCATGCTTCTCTTCCCCTCCCCGGGATCCAGCCCATTATCGTAGATGCGGAAGGGAACGAACTAAAGAGTAATAATGTGGAAGGAAACTTATGCATCAAGTTTCCCTGGCCCTCCATGATCCGAACCACTTATGGTGATCATCAACGCTGTAAGGACACTTATTTTTCTACCTATCCCGGGATGTATTTTACGGGAGATGGCGTCAAGAGAGATCACGATGGTTATTTGCGTATTTTGGGCCGGGTAGATGATGTGATGAATGTTTCAGGACACCGAATGGGAACTGCAGAGGTAGAAAATGCAATCAATGAACATCCAAAAGTGATTGAGTCTGCTGTCGTAGGGTTTCCTCACGATATCAAAGGACAAGGAATCTATGCCTATGTAATTTGTGATATGGAGGGAAGAACTGAATCGGGATTAATCGACGAGATAAAAGACACCGTTCGGAAAATAATAGGACCCATAGCAAAGCCCGATCAGGTACAGATTGTTCCAGGTTTGCCCAAGACACGTTCAGGAAAAATTATGAGACGTATTTTGAGGAAGGTTGCAAGTAACGATTTTTCTAATTTAGGTGATACGTCTACCTTACTGAATCCCGAAGTGGTGGAGGAAATCATCAAAGGCGCAAAAATCCAATAGGTATTAAAGTTCGGAACAATAGGTTTCTCCAACCTCGTACTGGTCAAATATTTCTTTGGACACGATTCCCTGGCGTACTCCATCATCAGGAAGATCAGGTCGGTCGGGCGTATTGTAGTAGTTGATGTACTCGTCTGTTTGTAAAACAAAGTAAAAGGAGGTGTCTCTTTCTACTTTTTGGATAAGAGTTCCACAGCGTTCATCAGAAGGTTGACATCCTACTACAATTAAAAAAACAATAAAAAAGAAAAGTTTTCGCATGCTCTTATAGGGTTTCAAGCAAAGGAATAATTCGTTCCAATTCTATAGATCGCGAACCTTTAATCAGTATACGGTCGGGCTTTTTCGAAGACTCTTTCAAAGCTTGAAAAAGTAGATTTAAATCCTCAAATTTTTGAATGCTAGGATGTGCAACGGTAGCTTTTTTAAATCGTTTACCTAGGGTGTAAATTTGATGAAAGCCAAGCGTAAGACACAGACTGAGCATCTCTTCATGTTCTTTTTCACTCTGCTTTCCCAGCTCCAACATATCGCCTAGGATTACCGCGTTATTCTCAGTTTGATTTTTGGCAAAGGCTCGAAGTGCTACTTCCATGCTGCTGGGATTCGCATTATAAGCATCCAAAATAATTTGAAGTCCTTGGATACTAAGTTTTTGAGAACGGTTGTTTTCCGAATCATATTTCGCAATTGCTTTTTGAATATCCTTAAGGGGAACTTCAAACAAGGCGCCAAAGGAGACGGCGGCTGCTAGATTACTAAAATTATACGATCCAAATAAAGGACTTTTAAAGAAGAACTCTCTAAACTTTAATTCGAGATGATTTCCATCACTAGGAAGGTATTCAATTTTAAAATCAGATCCCTTTCCTTGACCAAATTGAACTACGCGATGATTTTTTGTTTGTTCTAGTTGCTTTGGGTCATCTCCATTAATTAAAATTTGACCCTGATGCTGTTGTAGATGTTTGTATAATTCTGATTTGCCGTGGATTACGCCTGCTTCACTCCCAAAACCTTCCAAATGTGCTTTTCCAAAATTTGTGATGTATCCCCAGTTGGGCAGAGCTATTTCGCAGAGATTTCTAATTTCATTGAGTTGGTTGGCGCCCAATTCGATGATTCCAATTTGGTGTTGCTCTGTAAGTTGCAATAAGGTCAAAGGGACACCAATGTGATTGTTAAGGTTTCCGGATGTAGCCAAGACCTTAAATTTTTTTTGGAGAACCTCCCGAATCAATTCTTTGGTTGTGGTTTTGCCATTACTTCCTGTAAGTGCAATGATTGGGGTGTTTAGTTTTTTACGGTGGTGAGTGGCGAGTTGTTGAAGGGCTGTAAGTGTATTTTTGACTAACAGTATTTTGGGATGGTTTGGGAGGGTTTTGGGATCGTCAACAACGACGTGTTGGGCCCCTTTTTCTAAAGCCTCCGTCGCAAACCGATTTCCATCAAAATTGGGACCGCTTAACGCAAAAAAAAGAGCACCTTTTTTTAGGGTACGCGTATCGGTACTAATTTCCGTAGCATTGAGAAAAGCGGTATATAAACGTTCTATTTCCATCTAAAAAAAAAGCATCTTTTTGTAAAGATGCTGATTTTTCTGTGTTTTATCCCTGTCTTTTATGACGGGCTCTTTTCTTTGATTGACTTTTTGATCCTAGACGCGACATAGCACATCTAAAACCGATGTAATCTGTTGCTATGTATTGCGGCAAGTACCGTCTCTGTGAAGGGTCCAGCCAGTAGGCACGATCTTTCCACGAGCCTCCTTTATATACTCGGACCTCGTCGGTAATTAAGGTAGTCCGTGTAGAATTTCTATCTACCTCACGTTGGACATCTCCGTCTGAATTTGAAGTCACTCTAGGTGGTGTAGGAGCGTCATACATTTGAGTAGTCTCCGGCTTGTCGCTCGATCCTTCTTCTGGTTTTCCTGAAGCAAAGTTTCGAGAGGACTCGGTATCACCATCTCTAAAGTTTCGATTGTCGCTTTCCGAAAAGTTTTGACGTAAGAAAGTTTCATTTTCATCTATGGCAACTTCATCGAGTTCACCAGGAAGTCGCTTTAGTAAAACTTTTCCATTGGGTAGGGTGTCGAATACCAATTGGTCCGCAGCAATAATCTCTGCTTTTCCATCTTCTCCGATAACGGATTTGGTATAGACGTTTCCTCGGTAATAATTAAAGTCATTAGCTTCATCGTCTACGATGGGACGATACACGTCAGAAACCCATTCGGCTACATTTCCTGCCATGTCATAGATTCCAAAGTCATTGGGTGGGTACTGTTTTACTTGAATGGTTATATCTGCACCGTCATCGGACCATCCTGCAATACCGCCATAATCTCCTTTGCCGAGTTTAAAATTTGCCAATTGGTCACCTTCGGTACGTCGCTCACTAGATCGGGTGTATTCACCAGACCAGGGATATTTTTTCTTTCCTCTGTAGGTGTTGTATTCACGATCCCCAACAAGTGCTAAGGCAGCGTATTCCCATTCTGTTTCAGTAGGAAGTCGATACGAAGGGAGAAGAATCCCTTTTTCTATTCCTGCATAGACTTTTACTATAGAATCTCCTTTTTTCTGTTCCGCACGTTTCCCTGCTATACTATCCATTTTTCCTCCGTAAGAAGTTTCAGGGCGTTTGATATAAGCTTGAGTATTGAAAGTACTATTGGTTTCAACTTCGCTATAACGTACGTCTTTTTGAACATAAGACTCTCGTTCAAGAATATATTCGTTGACTCGATCTGTTCTCCACTCTGCATATTGAACCGCTTGGAGCCAGTTCACCCCAACTACAGGGTATTCGGCATACGCAGGATGGCGTAGATAGTTTGTAGTGAGTTCTTCCACATAAGCCAACTGGTTTCTCCATACCAAAGTGTCCGGTAGGGCTCCTTCATAGATTTGTCTATATTGTGTCTCATTGATTGGGAAAACATACTCCAGCCAATCTAGGTATTCCATATACATCAAATTGGTGACCTCAGTTTCGTCAATATAAAATGACATCACGTGCTGCTTGGTTGGAGAATTATTCCAATCGCGCATAACGTCATCTTGGACTTGTCCTTTTGTAAAAGTACCTCCTTCTACGAAAACCAGTCCAGGACCTGTTTCCTGATTGTCAAACTCAATGTTATATTGAAATCCACCTTTCTTAGAATTTATATCCCAGCCTGTCCCACGGGAAGCGTTTCCACCTCCACAAGCACTCAGAGTAAGAATTCCAAGGAATACGATTGAGAATTGTTTCAAATTACTCACTTTCATATAGTTCTATATTTATTCAAATACCTTTGCAATATACAAATAATCAAATTTAGCTGTATTTGCTTTGAGATTTAATTCTTTATACTTTTTTATTTAACGCAAGCATTAAATAATTATTGTTTTAACTGGTAGAAAGAAATAAAAATTCTCGTTCCTATACACGATTTTTGTCAAAAGAGCGTTTAAAGTACATGTTAAGTCATACCATGAGAGCGCTACATGTTACCCTAACCTACCTTATCCTAGGAGCTGTTTTTTGTTTTGGTCAAAATTCAAATCGGGTTATCACAACAGGAGTCCCTTTTTTAATGATTACAGCAGACGCTCGTGCCGCAGGAATGGGGGAGTTAGGTGTAGCAACTTCAGCGGATAATTATTCTCAACATTGGAATCCTGCAAAATACGCTTTTGCCGAGAACAAAAAGGGTGTGGGTCTAAGTTACACTCCTTATTTAAGCAAATTGGTGGATGATATTTTTCTTGGAAATATCACCTTTTACAAAAAAGTAGACGATCGTAGCTCTTGGGCTACCAGCCTGAGGTATTTTAGTCTTGGGGATATTCAGTTTAATGAATTTATTGCTGGAACTATAGTAGATCAAGGCATGGAGCGCCCCTCTGAGCTTACCTTGGATCTATCGTATGCCTTAAAATTGAGCAATGAATTTTCTATGGCTGTGGCGGGACGATTTATTTATTCAGATTTGAAAATAGCCGTAGATGCCGATACCTCTTCCGCAAGTTCTCTTGGAGTAGATGTAGCCGCTTTTTATCAGAGTCAGCCTTTTGAATTGAGTTCTAATATGGCCGTTTTCCGCTCGGGAGTCAATATTTCCAATATAGGTCCTAGATTGAATTACGATTCTGGGGCTCAAAAAAGTTTTATACCTACTAACATGAGAATAGGGGCAGGAATAGATCTTTTTTTTGATGATGCCAACCGATTAGGATTTTATACTGAATTTAGCAAGCTATTAGTTCCAACACCTGTAGCTGTTTACGATTCTAACGAAGATTTCTTAGGCTACCGTCAGCCTGATATCGATTTTATCAATGGAATTATTACTTCTTTTTCTGACGCTCCTGGAGGGTTGGCAGAAGAGCTCAGTGAAATTACAACAGCGGTAGGTTTGGAATATCGTTTTCAAGAATCTTTCTCCGCCCGCACAGGATTCTTTAATGAAAGCCAGGACAAAGGGTCTAGACGATACCTCACTATGGGAGCTGGATTCAATCTTGATTTTATCGAAATTGACCTTTCTTATTTGTTTTCAACCTCTCGAGTTAGAAACCCACTAGAAAACACCATACGTTTTTCTTTATCTCTCAATTTAGATCAATCTGCTTCTCAGCCCTCTTCAAAAGATAGCCTTGATAATAGTTTGTAAAATTGATCATACAAAATAGCTCAAATCGTACTGAATTTAGGACAGAATTGAGTAATTTTGTACACTATCATTGGATTAGCTTATTAGGATTTTATGAAGAAAATAACGAAACAAACTTATCTCGATTGGTACGAGAACATGTTTTTTTGGAGAAAGTTTGAAGACAAATTAGCAGCTGTATATATTCAACAAAAAGTGCGTGGTTTTTTGCATCTCTACAATGGACAAGAGGCTGTTTTGGCAGGATCTTTACACGCTATGGAAATAGGAAAAGACCGAATGATCACGGCGTATAGAAATCACGTTCAACCAATAGGGATGGGTGTCGATCCCAAAAGGATAATGGCAGAGCTCTACGGTAAGGCAACAGGAACCTCTCAGGGTCTTGGTGGCTCCATGCATATTTTTTCTAAAGAACACAAATTTCACGGGGGTCACGGAATTGTAGGAGGACAAATCCCCCTGGGTGCAGGAATGGCATTTGGAGATAAATACTTTGAACGAGATAATGTAACCCTTTGTTTTATGGGTGACGGTGCTGTCCGACAAGGATCACTTCACGAAACGTTAAACTTAGCTACACTTTGGCAATTGCCCGTGGTTTTTGTAGTTGAGAATAATGGCTATGCCATGGGAACTTCCGTTGCTCGGACGGCTTCTCATGAAGAGATATGGAAACTCGGTTTGGGATATGATATGCCCTGTGAACCCTGTGACGGTATGGATCCAGTAGCTGTTGCCAAAACGATGGATAAAGCGATAGGTTTAGCCAGAAAAGGAGGAGGCCCTTCTTTTATAGAAATGAAAACCTACAGATATCGCGGTCATTCCATGTCCGATGCACAACATTACCGTACTAAAGACGAGGTTGAAGAATACCGAAAAATTGATCCCATTACCCAAGTCAAAGAGATCATTCTATCTAAAAAGTTTGCAACTCAAAAACAGTTGGATGAAGTTGATGCTTCTGTAAAAGAACGCGTAAAAGAATGTGAAAAATTCGCAGAATCTTCGCCGTATCCGGACAAGAGCTTGATGTATGATGCGGTTTATGAGCAAAAAGAGTATCCATTTATAAAACACAAATTGTAGCAGATGGCGGAAATAATAAACATGCCGAGGTTGAGCGATACGATGGAAGAGGGAACCGTGGCAAAATGGTTTAAAAAAGTGGGAGATCAGGTGAGCGAAGGAGACATCTTAGCCGAAATTGAAACTGATAAAGCAACCATGGAATTTGAATCCTTCAACGAAGGGGAATTGTTGCATATAGGTATTCAAGAAGGGGGCACGGCACCCGTGGATACACTTTTGGCTATTATAGGTGATAAAGGGGAAGACATTTCAGCACTGCTTTCTGGAGGAGATGTCACCACATCAGAACCAGAAGAAGAAAAAGTTGTTGCTCACTCTGCCGATACTGGGGCATCTTCAGAAACTGTTGCGATGCCTGAAGGAGCAGAGGTCATCACTATGCCCAGACTAAGTGACACCATGGAAGAAGGGACTGTGGCGAAGTGGAATATAAAAGTCGGAGACACGGTCAACGAAGGCGATATTTTGGCTGAAATAGAAACAGACAAAGCCACGATGGAATTCGAATCTTTTTATCAAGGTGAATTGCTTCATATTGGATTGCAAGAAGGAGAATCTGCGCCTGTGGATAGTGTTTTGGCGGTTATTGGAAAAGCAGGAACAGATCCGAGCCTGGTAGTTGCTGCTCTTGCAAGTAGTAGTGAACCTCCGATTAAGCAAGAAGCTACACCCTTACCCGAAACAGTCCCCACAAAAGCAGAAGCTGTATCTGAAGTTCAAAGTTCAGCTCCTGTGGCGACTCCTGTAATTTCAGCACCACCTGTCAAGTCAAAAGGAAGAATTATTGCTTCTCCTTTGGCAAAGAAATTGGCTATTGAAAAAGGCATAGACCTCAGTCGAGTTCAAGGAACAGGTGACGGTGGGAGAAGAATCATTAAAAGAGATATTGACCAATATCAGCCTCAAGCGGAGGGGGCTATACAATCTTTTGTGCCTAACGGTACAGAATCCATTACGGAAGTTACAAACTCGCAAATGCGAAAAACCATAGCAAAACGCTTATCTGCCTCTAAGTTTTCTGCACCCCATTACTATCTTGGAGTAGAATTTGATATGGACAACGCTATTGCGTTTAGAAATCAGTACAATTCCATTCCGGACACTAAAATTTCATTCAATGACATTGTGGTTAAGGCAGCTGCTTTGTCCTTGAAGCGACATCCCCAGGTCAACGCAAAGTGGGAAGAGCATCAGATCACCCAGCACCATCACGTACACGTTGGAGTAGCTGTAGCTGTTGAAGACGGTTTGGTAGTGCCTGTAGTGAAATTTACAGACGAACAAACTCTACCACAAATTGGTGCTGCTGTAAAAGATTATGCTGTTCGGGCACGTGATAAAAAATTAAAGCCCGAGGAAATGGACGGAAGTACATTTACCATTTCAAACTTGGGTATGTTTGGGATTCAGGAGTTTACTTCGATTATCAACCAACCCAATGGAGCTATTTTATCGGTAGGTGCCATTGTGCAAAAACCCGTGGTTAAAGACGGTGTAATCGTCGTTGGGAACACGATGAAGCTTACCCTAGCTTGCGATCACCGTGTGGTGGATGGGGCTACAGGGGCCCAGTTTTTAAAAACCCTTCGGGAGTTTGTAGAAAATCCGTTGACGATGGTTTTGTAAGGATAAATTTATTGAATTTCCTTACCTTTAATACATGTCAAAAACAATTGTAGTAACTGGAGCAAGTCGCGGGATTGGTCGTGCTTTAGTTGACCTTGCCGCACAAGCAGGCCACCACGTATATGCACTTTCCCGAAATACGAAAACACTTTCCGCAACAGAATTTATTCATCCACTTTCTATTGATTTATTAGATGAAGTGGCACTTGCCGATTTTGCTTCTACCCTCCAGAAGGAGCAGAGAACCGTTGACGCTTTGGTCAACAATGCAGGGGCTTTTTTAAATAAACCTTTTGCTGAAACTTCTAGGGAAGAGTTTGAATCCATTTATCAAGTCAATGTTTTTGGCTTGGCATCTATTACAAGAAAACTCTTACCACAACTTCATCCCCAAGGGCATGTGGTCAATATCAGCAGTATGGGTGGGCTAGCAACTACTGTAAAATTTCCTGGTTTGGCAGCCTACAGCAGCAGCAAAGGCGCTGTGAATATTTTAACGGAATTATTAGCAGAAGAGTTCAAAGAAAGCGGTCCTGCATTTAACGCATTAGCCCTTGGCGCAGTACAAACCGAAATGTTGGAAGAAGCCTTCCCCGGTCTTCAAGCACCCTTGTCCGCAGTGGAAATGGCTACCTACGTATTAGAATTTGCCTTGACAGGGCAACAGTATTTTAACGGTAAAATTCTACCTGTCTCTTCCTCAACGCCTTAGGCTCATGGAGCAAGTACTATCATTTATCCCAACACCAGCAAAACTACAAGTCGAAGAGCTTTTGGAAGCGACACCCATTGAAATTAAAATTACCCCAAAGCGACTTACTAAGCATGGAGATTTTAGAAGACAGGCAAATGGCACTTCTTTAATCACCCTCAATGCCACTCCGAATCCCTACCGTTTTTTAATTACCCTTTTACACGAATTGGCACACTTTAAGGTGTCTCAACAATTTTCTTTGAGAGTAAAGCCACACGGTACGGAATGGAAAACTGCCTACAGAAAGATCTTAGTGCCTTTTTTAAATCCTGAGATTTTTCCAGACCCTATATGCAGTGTATTAGCACGGCATATGAAAAACCCAAAAGCATCAACAGATCGAGACTTTAAACTTGTAATGGCGTTGAGAAAATACGACCCCCCTTCTTTGAAAACACCTGTTTTCGAATTGGAATCTGGGCAGTACTTTTCTTTAGATAATGGGCGCGTTTTTACCAAATTAAAAAAACGCCGAACACGCATTGAATGCAAGGAGATAAAAACGGGAAGAATCTATCTTTTTAGTCCTCATGCCGAAGTACTTCCTGAGTAAAGTTAAGTTTTCAAATACATTTCCCGTACTTTCTTGAAAAGATCTGACGAGTAAACAAAGTTAGAAACCGCCTCATTTTCAGTAGTGAAAATATCTTCTTTGGTTCCCTCCCAAGCTTTTTTTCCGTTGAGTAGAAATACGATTTTTTCTCCGATTTCCATAACCGAGTTCATATCGTGGGTATTGATAACCGTGGTGATGTTGTATTCTGAGGTGATTTCTTGAATTAAGTTGTCAATCAAAATGGCGGTTTTGGGATCCAATCCAGAATTGGGTTCATCACAAAATAAATATTTAGGATTCATTACGATGGCACGGGCAATAGCCACCCGTTTTTTCATACCCCCTGAGATTTCATCTGGAAATTTTTCATTTGCGTTTATCAGATTCACTCTTTTAATCACTTCGTTCGCTCGATCGCGAATTTCATCATTTTCCTTATCGGTAAACATTTGCATAGGAAACATAATGTTTTCTTCTACTGTCATCGAATCGAATAGGGCGCTGCCCTGAAATACCATTCCTATTTCTTGTCGTAGGACCGAACGTTCATTAACCGTCATCTCACTGATGGCTTTGTTTTCAAAAAGAATTTTTCCTGAATCGGTTTGAAAAAGACCGAGCAAACATTTTAGAAAAACAGTTTTCCCCGACCCACTTTGACCAATGATCAAATTGGTCTTTCCTTTCTCAAAAACTGTCGAGATACCCTGGAGGACTTGGGTTCCATCGAAAGATTTTATAATGTGGTCAACTTGAATCATTTAGGTAAGTAATAGCTGAGTGATCAAATAATTTAATAAAATAATAACGACACTGGTCCAAACAAAAGAGACGGTACTGGCTTTACCTACTTCCAGTGCTCCACCTGTCATAAAGTACCCATGAAAAGAGGGAACTGTTGCCAAGATAAAAGAGAAAAAGATAGTTTTGATAAACGCATAGGTAATATGAAAGGGAATAAAATCCAATTGGATTCCTTCTACAAATTCGGTGCTAGAGGAAAAACCTCCATAAACACAAGCGATATAACCTCCAAAAATTCCTAAAAACATTGAGAGACAAATCACTAAAGGATATAACGAAAGGGCAACAATTTTAGGGAAAATAAGATAATTGTAGGTGTTGATCCCCATTACTTCTAAAGCATCAATTTGTTCGGTAACTCTCATAGTACCAATACTTGAGGTGATATAAGATCCTACTTTTCCAGCCATAATAACGGAAATAAAGGTGGGAGCGAATTCTAAAATTATGGATTGACGTGTGGCAAAACCAATAAGGTTTTTGGGAAGTAAAGGGTTTTCTAAATTCAATGCGGTCTGAATGGAAACTACGCCCCCTACAAAAAAGGAGATAAAAGAAACGATTCCTAAAGATCCGATTATAAGGGAATCGATATCCTTTAAAATCAGTTGTTTTAAAATTCTCCACTTCGTAAATTTTCCAAACACACTTTGGAGCATTAAGAAGTATTTTCCGATGTTTGAAAGGATTTTCATACCCTATCAAAGGTAGCAATTTTAAGCAAAAGGTTTTTTGTTTTAAAACTAGAATTTTAGACACTAAGGCTTAAATCCTGTAGGTAATGGCATTGATATTCATCCCCGCTCCTACGGAAGCAAAAAGGATTAAATCCCCTTTTTTTAATTCGTGTCCACCGTAATTTTCTTTGCGTACCAAATCAAAAAGAGTAGGTACCGTGGCTACAGAACTGTTTCCAAACTCCTGAATATTCATTGGTAAAATACCCTCAGGCATAGGCATTTTGTAAAGTCTGTAGAATCGTTTTATTATGGCATCGTCCATTTTTAAATTGGCCTGATGAATGAATATTTTTTTGACTTCTTCAACACCTACTCCAGAAGCATCAAGGCAAGATTGAATGGCTAGGGGTACTTTACTCAAAGCAAATTCATAGACTTTTCTTCCAAACATTTTGATGTATTTGGTTCCTTCCCCCTTGTCGTTAGCCGGGCCATAAAAGATAAATTCTGCTTCTCCTTCTGCGGTATAGGTGACAGTTTTGTGAGATAAAATACCTCCTTCCTCTGTTGTAGCTTCAACCATCGTAGCTCCTGCTCCGTCTGCGTAAATCATAGAGTCCCGATCGCTGTGATCCAGTACTCGGGATAGGGTGTCTGCGCCTAGTACAAGGCATTTTTTTGCCATTCCCGCTTTTATAAATGCTTTAGCCTGGATGACTCCTTCTACCCATCCGGGACAACCGAACAAAATATCATAAGCGACACAGTTAGGATTTTGAATTTTTAGTCCTGCTTTTACTCTAGAGGCTAAACTCGGGAGTGTATTAACTTGATTTGAATTTGCAGAAATATCTCCAACATTGTGAGCAACAATAATGTAATCAATTTGTTCAGGATCGGCTTGGGCATCGTTTATTGCAATTTGAGCTGCTTCTACAGCAATGTCTGTGACAGTCTGATCGTCTTCAATGTATCTTCTCTGTTCGATACCTGTTATCGCCTTAAACTTTTCAATTATTTCTTCATTAGAGCTATTTATAGGAGCTCCGCTGGAATCGTAAAACGAATGCTTTGAAAAAGCAGAATTGGATGCTGCTTTTTGAGGAATACTACTACCGCTACCTGTGATTTTTATGTTCATGTTTGGTATCCAAAAGTAGTCTAATAAAGGATTCCTTTTAATAATATCTAAAAAAGGCTACGAAGTCTAATCCTAAAAATCAGAGGTTTTAGATCGAAAAGTAATTAAACAAAATCTTGTATATCAGCTTGTTATATACGATTCTATGGGTGTACAGCTACACACCAAATTACGATCTCCATAGGCTTCATCCACCCTTCTTACGGTGGGCCAAAATTTATTTCCAGCCACAAATTCTAACGGGAAAGCTGCCTTCTGACGAGAATAGGGAAACTCCCATTGATCCCGGGTGATCATTTCCAGTGTATGCGGTGCATTTTTGAGTAAAGCATGGTCGTCTTCGTTTTCCGAGGCAATTTCCATTCGGATAGAAATCATCGCATCACAAAAGCGATCCATTTCCGCCATACTTTCGCTTTCCGTAGGCTCTATCATCATCGTTCCTCCAACAGGAAATGAAACTGTAGGAGCGTGAAAGCCATAATCCATTAAACGTTTAGCGATATCCACTACCTCTATTCCAAATTCTTTAAAGGGTCTGCAATCAATGATAAGCTCGTGTGCTGCACGCCCCTTTTCTCCTGTGTAGAGAATTTCGTAGGCACCCTCCAGACGTTTTTGGATGTAATTTGCGTTGAGAATGGCAATTTCTGTGGCTTTTTGAAGCCCAGCACTACCCAGCATTTTAATGTAACCATAAGAAATCAAACAGGCCAAAGCCGAGCCAAAAGGAGCTCCAGAAATAGATGTAATGGCTTTTTCTCCTCCCGTTTCTATGACGGGATTTCCAGGCAGAAAAGGGGCCAAGTGTGCTGCCACACAAATAGGCCCTACACCCGGACCACCGCCACCGTGAGGGATGGCAAAGGTTTTGTGTAAATTTAAATGACAGACGTCTGCTCCGATAGCTGCTGGACTCGTTAACCCAACTTGTGCATTCATATTCGCACCGTCCATATAAACTTGTCCTCCACAGTCGTGAATCAATTGGGTAATCTCTTTAATTTTTGCTTCAAATACTCCATGAGTACTCGGATAGGTAATCATCAATCCCGCTAGGTGGTCTTTGTGGAGCATGGCTTTTTCATGGAGGTCATTCCAGTCAATATTTCCCATGGAATCGGTTCCCGTAACCACGACTTTCATTCCCGCCATTACTGCGGAAGCTGGATTGGTTCCATGAGCCGAAGCGGGAATCAAACAGATGTTACGGTGTGAATCCTTGTTGTTTTCGTGATAGGCACGAATTACCATAAGACCAGCATATTCCCCTTGAGCACCTGAATTTGGCTGAAGAGAAGAGGCTGCAAATCCTGTAACTTCATTGAGTTGCACTGTCAGTTCGGCAAGCATTTTCTGGTATCCCGCAGCTTGGTCTACAGGGACAAAAGGATGAAGACTTCCCCAGTTGGGATCACTCAGAGGTAACATCTCTGCGGCTGCGTTGAGTTTCATGGTACAAGACCCTAATGAAATCATGGAATGATTCAAGGCTAAATCTTTGCGCTCCAAAGATTTGATGTATCGCATGAGTGCGGTTTCTGAATGATAGGTATTGAAAATAGGATGTGTTAAAAAACTACTTTTTCTCAAGTGATCACTGCGTAATTTGAGAACCTCTTTTTCCGTCCTTTTTGGCATTTCTGATTTTTCCAAAGAGGCCAAAAATACAGAAGTAATTTTTTCAACATCATCCTTTGAGCATGTTTCGTTTAGAGAAATACAAACCGTTTCCTCATCGGGATAATAAAAATTAATTTCTTGTGCTTCTGCCAGGGGTCTGATTGTGGCAACATTTGCTGCAACTTGAAGGGTGTCGAAAAAAGAGTCATTTTTTTGTACAAATCCTAAGGTTTCAAGATTTTGATTCAATTTTACCGTTTTCTGATGAATTCCTTCCGCAATAAATTGAAGTCCTTTAGGACCATGATACACAGCATACATCCCTGCCATAACAGCTAGAAGTACTTGAGCCGTACAGATATTGGAGGTGGCGCGATCTCTTTTGATGTGTTGCTCTCTAGTTTGTAAGGCCATACGAAGCGCTGGAGTGTCGTTTAGATCACGTGTTTGTCCAATAATACGTCCAGGGATATTTCTTTTGTAGTGCTCACGAGTAGCAAAAAACGCGGCATGAGGTCCTCCATAGCCTAGAGGAATTCCAAAACGCTGTGTCGTCCCTACAACCACATCTGCACCAAATTTTCCCGGACTTTCCAACACCACCAAACTCATAATGTCTGCGGAAACAACCGTGCAGACACCTTGACTTTCTGCTTTTTCAATCCACGATTTTAAGTTGGGAATGGCTCCTTTTTTTCCAGGATACTGGAAAAAAGCTCCGAAAAATTCTGAGTCGTATTCAAAATGTTCAGGATCTCCAACAAGAATATCAATTCCCAAAGGAGTGGCTCGAGTATAGAGTAGCGAAAGGGTTTGAGGGAGCACGTTTTGATCGACAAAAAAGCGGAACGCTTGATTGCGTTTTTGGTCTTTGGTTCTCGCTCCAAAAAGCATGGTCATACCTTCTGCAGCTGCTGTACTTTCGTCTAAAAGTGAGGCATTGGCCAATTCCATACCTGTAAGATCACACACCAGGGTTTGAAAATTGAACAGGGCTTCCAGTCTTCCTTGGGCTATCTCTGCTTGATAAGGGGTATAGGCAGTGTACCACCCTGGATTTTCTAAAATATTCCTTTGAATCACAGCAGGAGTTATGCACTGATGATACCCCAATCCGATGTAAGTATTGAAAATTTTATTCTCTTTTCCCAGCTTGTTGATGTGTTTTGAAAACTCATATTCACTTATCCCTTCGGGCAGATCCAATGGTTTTTGAAGACGAATCGATTCTGGGATGGTTTCCTCGAGGAGTTCGTTCAACGAAGACGTATCAATTTTTTGTAGCATTTTTCGTATCTCTTCTTCATTTGGACCTAAATGTCTATTTAAAAACATATCCGTTCTCATGCGTATAACTTTTAGTGCCTAAAAATAAGCTTTCCTGTGGTTTTTTTTTAAACTTCATTTTAGGTTTTGAAATTATTTTATAAAAAACGGCTTGTCTTTCGAGAAACTTTAGATATTTACCTATGAAAAAAAGGGTACAAATATTTTTTGATTTTTATATCAGATCGAGTATTCACGTCGCTTTAGCAGCAGTTTCGCTTGCTTTTATTTCGCTTCAAGTCGCTTCTCAAAGACCCACCTATTCATTGTTAATATTTATTTTTTGTAGTGCCTTTTTTGCTTACAATTTTGTTAAAATCTATCCTATTATTAAAACAAAAAACAGCACAAATTTCCCTCATCTTATTTTTTGGCTTTCTTTTGAATGTGGTCTCGCGAGTTTATACCTTTTTTTTAAACTGACTGCAGCAGCCCAACTCATAGTTTTTGTCGGAGGTATTTTAGTGCTTTTGTACAGTGTGCCATTTTCACAGAATAAAGAAAATTTAAGAAACTCCAAAGGTTGGAAAATGTATTTGGTGGTTTTGACTTGGATTCTGCTTACGGTGGGGGTCCCTTTAGCCATGACCCCAACTTTTGATGTTAACTTGTTTTTGCAACTTATGTTGATTCAAGGTGTTTATATTTTTGTAGCCATTATTCCCTTTGAGATTCGAGATTTAGCTAAAGATCCATCAAGTCTAAATACTCTTCCGCAACGTTTGGGTGTTTTTCTAGCGAAAATTCTTGGCTGGGTGTTACTGAGTATAGCACTGGTTTTAACTTTTTATTTTTTTGGAAGAATGACTCCTTTTACCTTGAGCACCGTATTGAGTTTTGGGTTACTCGCCTTTTTTTTAGCTCGATCCACTCCCAATCAATCCTCGTATTTCAGCAGTTTTTGGGTAGAAGCCATCCCAATAGTTTGGGCAGTCACTTATTATTTTATTGATTAATTTTAAGCGTTCTATTTAAAGTCAAAGTAATGAAACAGTTTTTTGTAGTCTGTCTTTTCTTGGTGTCTTGTACACAGCAACAACCTCAGTTGCAATTAGTAGAAAAAGAGACATTTGAACTATTGATGAAGCAAGAGGTTCAGCTGATCGATGTTCGAACTTCAGGGGAATTTCATAGTGGAACGATTGGAGATGCACAAAACATTGATTTTAATGCGCCGGACTTCAAGGCACAAGTTTCTAAACTAGATAAGGACAAGCCGGTATTGGTATTTTGTGCGGCAGGAGGGCGGAGTGCCGGCGCTTCAAAGGTTTTAGAATCCCTCGGGTTTAAAAGGATTTATGACCTTAAGGGAGGCTATCGAGGGTGGTAAACCTTACTTGTAAACCTCTTTTTTTAGTTTTTCAATTTCTTTTTGTTGTTCCACCAATGCGTTGACCAAAACGGGAATCAAGCCCTGATAGTTAAGACTTTTTACTCCTTGACTCTCATAAACTAAATTGGGTAAAATAGTTTCGATCTCTTCAGCGATAAATCCAAATTGAACTTTTCCAGCCTTTTCTTTGTATTCGTACTGATAGGGGATCAATTCTTTTACTACTGCCATCCCTAAAGAAAGTTTTTTTAGCTTTTTCTTTTTATCACGAGCCGATACAATGTGAAATCCAGGACCTGTCCAAATACCCTGAGTTGTTGTAATTGGTGCTTTGGTGTCCAATGAATTTGCACAGTACCCTCGGTGGCTCCAGCTGATTCCCAGCTCCAAAAATGATCCCTCGGAATTTCATAAGTACTATTGTTAGTGGGGTAGAGTAAAGGAATTTGATTTTGATAAGCTACGTCAACAAAGCCTTCATTTTTCTTTAGGAATAAAGAAAGAGGACTGAATACAGTTTGTTCTCCCACTGGAAAAGTAAAGTCACCCTCGTGATAAATTCGCACGACTCCGTCCACGAAAGAGCTTTCTTCCAGCTGTTCCCATTTGCTTTGTTTTCCAAAGGAGAGGATCCCTTTTTCTCCTTTTCGTTCTGTTTTAATTTGCCCCCCACTAAAAAAAGTTTCATCAAAGGCTAGGTGTACTTCTTTACCCCCTCCGATGTACAGATCACCAAAAAAACTTACTTGTGCATCAGCGGAGGTGCAGGACAACAGTACAGATAAGAATCCTATTAGTTTCAAGTTTTGGGGCATAAAAGAAAAACATTATGCCCTAATTTAATAAAAAAGGAGCTTTATGCCAAACCTGCTCTTCTGAGTAGTGCCGAAGGATCAGGGGTTTTTCCACGAAAACGTTTATACAATGTCATGGGGTGTGCGGTCCCTCCTTGGGAAAGGATATGATCCAAAAATTGGGTCGCAGTTTCTTTGTTAAAAATCCCATTTTCCAGGAAAACTTCAAATGCGTCTGCATCCAGAACTTCTGCCCATTTATAGCTATAGTAACCCGCAGCATACCCTCCTTGAAAGATATGTGAAAAAGCTGTACTCATACAGTTTTCATCGGTGTCTTTGGTAAATTGTAGCGGCGCCAGTTGTTCCTTTTCATGCGCTTTGACATCTTGAATTTCCAGGGCTTTAGAATTGTGAAAAGACAAATCCAAATACCCAAAACTCAGTTGCCTAAGGGTTTGTAAGCCTTGCTGAAAATGAGCTGCTTTTTTGATTTTTTCTATCAAATCTTGTGGGATGATTTCACCCGTTTCATAGTGTTTTGCGAAAAGCGCAAGTGCTTCCGGCTGATAACACCAGTTTTCCATAATTTGACTGGGGAGCTCTACAAAATCCCAAAATACATTTGTTCCACTCAACGCACTATAAGTTGTATTGGCTAAAATCCCATGTAAAGCATGACCAAACTCGTGAAACAACGTAGTGACTTCTTGGAATGTCAATAGAGAAGGTTGAGTTTTTGTAGGTTTAGAAAAATTGCAAACAATGGAAATGTGTGGTCGTTGGTCTTTTTTTTGGGATTTGTAACTGGTCATCCAGGCACCATTTCTCTTCCCTGGACGTGGGAAAAAATCCGCGTAAAGTAGGGCGTAAAAAGTTCCTTTTCGCTTTACTTCAAAAACCCGTACTTCACTGTGATACCCTTCTAGGGAGGTGTTTTCTTTAAACTCCAAATCGTAGAGTTTGTTGACCACCTCAAACAACCCCTTCAGCACCTGATCCAATGGAAAATAAGGTTTGAGTTTCTGTTCGTCCAGCTCCAGTTCACGTTGTTTTAATTTTTCAGCAGCATAGGCAGTATCCCATTTTTCCAAATCGGAGAGATTTAGATTTTCTCTAGCAAAGGCTTTCATGGCTTCCCATTCTTTTTTTGCGGCAGGCTTTGCTTTTTCGCTCAAATCGTCTAAAAACTGTTGGACTTCATTTTCTGATTTTGCCATACGTTCTTCTAGCACAAAAGCCGCATGAGACTCATAGCCTAAAAGTTTTGCGCGCTCTTGACGAAGTTTGACAATTTCACGGATCGTATTGACATTGTTGTTTGGATTGTCTTGAAAGCCTCTTTTACCAAAAGCGAGACTCATTTTTTTTCGAAGTTCCCGATCTTCAGCGTAGGTCATAAAGGGAACATAGCTGGGATAATCTAAAGTAAAAATCCACCCTTTTTTTTGTTTTTGCTCTGCTACTGCTTTCGCCATTTCAATCACAGAAGGGGGGAGGCCCTTTAGTTGGGCTTCGTTTTCAATATGGAGAATAAAATCTTGCGTATCTGCCAGTACATGCTCTCCAAAGGTTAAACTTAATTTTGCCAATTGGGAGTCCAAAGCCCGAAGTTTTTCTTTAGAGAAATCGTTCATTAAGGCTCCATTGCGGACAAAACCTTTGTATTCTTTTTCTAAAAGAGTGAGCTGTTCAGTGCTCAGTGTGGTTCGGTCTTCGTTTTCAAAAACGTAGCGAATACGATCGAATAAGACCTGATTTAAACGAATGTCATTTTGAAATTTTGCAAGTATGGGGGCAGCTTCTTGTGCTACCGCTTGCAAGGCATCGCTGGTCTCTGCGCTGTTGAGATTGAAGAGCAACGACGTATTTCTTCCAACTAAAGTTCCGCACGTTTCCAGAGTCTCTAAGGTGTTTTCAAAGCTCGGTGTTTCCTTTTGTTTACAAATCACATCAATTTCGTCTAGAGCAACGGCGATGCTTTGCTGAATCGCAGGAATGAAATGGGTTGTTTTGATCTTGGAGAATGGAGCCGCTTCAAATTCAGTTTCAAAACGGGTTAAAAGAGGATTGCTCAAGGGTTTATTTTTTAATCTGCTTACTACTTTGGATGACTTTTTCTTTAAGACTACTCTTGTAGTCTATGATTCTTTTTTGAACCGCCTCATCACTACTGCCTAGGATTTGTGCTGCTAGAATTCCCGCATTTTTGGCTCCGTTCAAAGCTACAGTTGCCACAGGTACGCCACCTGGCATTTGTAAGATAGAAAGGATCGAATCCCAACCATCAATTGAATTACTAGACTTTACAGGAACACCGATTACTGGCAGGGGACTCAGTGAAGCAATCATTCCCGGAAGGTGCGCAGCTCCCCCAGCTCCTGCAATAATTACTTTGATGCCTCGGGTGTGGGCTTCACTGCCGTACGCCATCATTTTTTCTGGGGTTCGGTGTGCAGAAACGATGTCTACTTCCGCTTCGATTCCAAGTGCTTCTAGAATTTCGACTGCTTCTTTCATAACCGGTAGGTCCGATTGACTGCCCATGATTATTCCTACTTGTGCCATATTATTTTGTAATTACTTCAATGGTTTCTTTAACGTCTTCAGCGATTTTTCGTGCCACGCTAAGCTCTTTGTTTACTATGGTAATGTGTCCCATTTTTCGAAAAGGACGGGTTTCTTTTTTTCCGTAAATATGAGGGTTTACGCCTTCAATTGCTAAAATATGTTCGATATTTTTATAATGAACGGGTCCGTTATGGCCTTCTTTTCCTACCAAATTCACCATGACCCCAGACACTTTATTGGCTGTATTCCCAAGGGGGAGGTCTAAGAGGGCTCTGATTTGTTGTTCAAATTGAGAGGTATAGGAAGCTTCTATGCTATAATGTCCACTGTTGTGGGGTCTGGGGGCCACTTCGTTGACCCATATTTCCCCATCTTTAGTTAAAAATAACTCCACAGCTAAAAGGCCTACATGTTGAAACGCTTTGGAAACTGCGAGAGCTATTTCTTCAGCTTTTTTTGTTACATCTTTTGAAATTCGAGCGGGACTCAACACATATTCAACTTGGTTGGCTTCGGGATGAAATTCCATTTCCACACAGGGATAACACCGGGTTTCTCCTTTGGGACTTCGGCAGACAATAATCCCTAGTTCCTTTTCAATAACAACCATTTCCTCTGCCATACAAGCTCCTTCTTTGATCTCCTCCAAGTTTTGGTTGGAACGGACAATTTGCACACCATATCCGTCATAGCCCATGGACTCAGATTTCCAAACAAAGGGAAATGAAATCAATCCACGCCCCACCGCATCTTTTAATTCTTCTTTGGAACTAAAAAGTTGAAAGGACGCAGTTGGAATTTTATTTTTTTGGTAAAACTGCTTTTGGTGGCATTTGTTTTGAATCACTTTTAAGACCGCTGCTTGGGGATATACTTTTACCCCTTGTTGTTCCAAGGTAGCGAGTGCATCGGCATTGACATTTTCGATTTCGATAGTCAGTACATCCACCTCTTTGCCAAAATCGACTACAGTTTGGTAATCCATAAGATCACCCTGAACAAAATGGTTACAGGCAATACGTGCCGGAGCCTCAGCACTGGGGTCCATGACTTTGGTTTGCAGATCCCACTGACGGGTTGTGTTGAGAAGCATTTTACCCAACTGTCCTCCTCCAAGTATTCCGATTGTCTGTTTGCTAGAGAAAAATCCCATCTTGTTCTTTTGGCAAAAATACGGATAAGTTTTTTGGATAGGAAAAAAGCCGCCTAAAATGGGTATCTTTGGCCAAAAATTGACATCATGATCAATCTTGTTTTATTTGGAAAACCAGGAGCAGGAAAGGGAACGCAAGCCGCTTTCCTGAAGACAAAATACAACTTAGTTCACATCTCTACAGGAGATTTATTTCGCTACAACATTAAAAACGAAACAGAACTGGGAACTTTGGCAAAATCTTTTATGGATCGAGGGGATTTGGTTCCTGATCAAGTGACCATCGATATGTTGGAAGCAGAAGTAGATCGCAATCCACAAGCGCATGGTTTTATTTTTGACGGATTTCCTAGAACTGAATCTCAAGCAGCCGCTTTAGATGTTTTTCTTTCAATAAAAGAAATGAATATCACAGCCACAGTGGCGCTGGAAGCCGATGACGATATCCTGATAGCACGTCTTTTGGAACGGGGAAAATCCAGCGGAAGAACTGACGATCAAGACGAATCGAAAATTCGGAATCGATTTGAGGAGTATAACCAAAAAACAGCTCCACTAAAAAAATACTACGAAGGTCAGAATAAGTTTCACAGTGTCAATGGAATTGGCAGTATTGAGGAAATTACAGAACGTTTGACGCAAATTATTGATCGATTGTAAAATCAGATGACCGAAGGGAATTTTGTTGATTATGTAAAGCTTTTTGCCAGCTCTGGCAATGGTGGAAAAGGCTCCATCCATCTCCATCGTGAAAAGTTTATCACCAAAGGGGGACCCGACGGCGGTGATGGCGGTCGCGGAGGACACGTGATTATCAAAGCGAACAAACACCTCTGGACACTCTACACCTTTAAATTTAAAAAGCACTTTAGCTCAGGACATGGTGGCGATGGAAGTAAAAATCGAAGCAGTGGGGCACAAGGGGAAGATTGTGTCGTAGAGGTGCCTTTGGGTACTGTAGTTCGAGATTCAGAAACCAACACCGTTTTATTTGAAATTACCGAGGAGCACCAAGAAGAAATCCTTTTAGAAGGAGGTTTAGGAGGACGTGGAAATTGGCATTTTAAATCCGCTACGCGTCAAACTCCGCGTTATGCACAACCCGGTAGAGAAGGAACAACGCTTCAAATCACGCTGGAGTTGAAGGTATTGGCAGATGTAGGTTTGGTGGGCTTTCCCAATGCGGGTAAATCGACACTCTTGGCCGCCTTGACTTCCGCCAAACCTAAAATTGCAGATTACGAATTTACCACCTTAAAACCCAACTTGGGAATTGTGGAATATCGCGATTACCGTTCCTTTGTCATGGCAGACATTCCGGGGATCATTGAAGGGGCAGCTGAGGGAAAAGGCTTGGGACATTATTTTCTCCGACACATTGAACGAAACTCTATTTTATTGTTTGTCATCCCCGCAGATGTCAAGGACGTAAAAGAAGCTTTTGAAGTGCTCTATAACGAACTTAAAAAATACAATCCCGAATTATTGGACAAAGAATATATGGTGGTTTTATCCAAGGCAGATCTCCTGGATGAGGAGCTAAAAAAAGAATATGCCGAGGAAATGAACTCCCTCTTTAAAGAAATCCCACACTTGATAATTTCCAGTGTGACTCAATATCAGTTGACCGAACTTAAAGACGTCCTTTGGAAACTCATAACGAAGTAAGATGATTAAAAAACTATTTTTTTTATTTTTTCTTTTTTGGGTTGGATTTGTCCAAGGGCAGGACACCAATCCCATCGCGAAGTATCCTTTTCAAACCGATGCCACATATAAAAGCCAAATCAAAATTTTGGAAGAACGATACGAGTCCACTAAAACGATTCAGGTGTTAGATTCCTTAGCCAACCTCGCATTTGAATACAAAGACTGGGAAACAGCAATGAATTATGGGCAAAAGGCAGTGGAACTTCAACCTACTGCAAAGCGTCATTTTCTTTTAGGTGGCGCTGCGGGTTTTCGTGCGCTAGAGGTATCTATTTTTTCTTCCTTAAAACACATCAACATCATGAAACCTGCTTTTGAGGAAGCAGTCCGATTGGACCCTCCAAATGTGTTCTATCTCCGTGCTCAAGTGGATGTCTTGGTTGCGTTGCCTTCGCTCTTGGGAGGAGATTTAGAGGGAGCTCTTAAAATCATTGAAAAAATTAGATTTATCGATCCGCTGGAAGGCTTACTGGCAGCGGGCTCTTTTTATGAAAAAACAAAAGATAGGGCACGTGCCAATGAAATTTATCAAAGGGTATTTGAATTTTTAGAGCAGACTTATCCGCGTTGTTCCGAACTTTTTTTTGATTACCTAAAAAGTAATCGAAGGGATTTGGCGTATGATTTGGGTAGAATCGCTGCAGATTATAACTTAAGTCCCGTTTGGGGGCAGTGTGCCTTATCTTATTTTGAAGAAACTCATCGCTTGCGGGATACAGTACCCTTGGCTTGGGTGTATTATCAAAGAGCGCGTTTGGCGAAACGCACCGAAGACGATAAAGAAATGGAACGCTATCTAAAAAAGGGTCTTGCTATTAGCAAAGCCTATCCTGAGCTTAAAAATTTAATCAAAACAGTGCGGTGATTTATGTGTTCCACTACTATGCTGAGCGAAGTCGAAACATGACTATATTGAAGAAAATACCGAATAACAGATGAAAATGCATCTTCACTTTATCGCCATTGGAGGGAGTGCCATGCACAGTTTGGCACTTGCCATGAACCATTTAGGGTACAAAGTAAGTGGGAGTGACGATGCTGTTTTTGACCCGTCCAAAAAGAATTTGGAAGCTGTCGGATTGCTTCCCGAAAAAATGGGATGGTTCCCTGAAAAAATCACTCCAGATATTGACGTTATTGTCTTGGGCATGCACGCCAAAAAAGACAATCCAGAACTTTTAAAAGCCCAGGAGCTAGGACTCCTCATTCAATCCTACCCCGAGTTTCTGGCCGCCCGATCCGAGGAGAAAACACGGGTCGTGATAGCTGGAAGCCACGGAAAAACGACCATCACGTCGATGATCTTGCACGTGCTTCAGTATCACGATGTTGAAACCGATTTTATGGTAGGAGCTCCTTTGACAAATAGGAAAGAAACCCTTTCCATTTCGGAAGACAACGATTTTATCTTGTTGGAAGGAGATGAGTATTTGTCCTCTCCCATGGATTTACGTCCCAAATTTTTATGGTACCATCCAGAAATTGCTTTGATCAGTGGGATAGCCTGGGACCATGTTAATGTCTTTCCCACCCTTGAAAACTATGTACAACAATTCGATTCCTTTATTACTTCCATTCAAGCAGGAGGGGTTCTTGTTTACAACGAAGAAGATGAGGTGCTTAAAAAATTGGTTGAAGAGCATACTCATCCCATTAAAAAAATACCTTACCAAACTCCAACCCATTTTATAGACCAAGACACTACCTACTTGGAAACACTCGAAGGAAGTTTGCCCTTATCGGTTTTTGGGACTCACAATCTCTTGAATCTTTCTGGAGCGCAGTGGATTGCTCAACTGATGGGAGTCGATCCTTCAGCGTTTTACGAAGCGATTCCCAGTTTTACAGGTGCGTCAAAGCGCTTGGAGCGTTTGGCAAAAGGGGACACAGCACTTCTTTTTAAAGACTTTGCTCATGCTCCTAGCAAAGTAAAAGCCACAGCGATAGCCGTAAAAAAACAATTCTCGGAACATCGCATCGTTCTTTGTTTGGAACTGCATACCTACAGCAGCCTCGATCCAAAGTTTATTGAACAGTATGCCCATACCCTGGACCAAGCCGATGAGGCCCTCGTCTTTTATGATCTTGACGCTTTAAAAATCAAAAATCGAGAACCGATTGCGCCTAAAACAATTCAACAAGCGTTTGCACAACCTTCACTTGAGGTATTTACTGACGCAAAAACACTTTCCGACAATTTATTCCAAAAAGAATATTCAAATACGGTTTTGGTTATGATGAGCTCAGGGAGTTTTGGAGGATTGGATTGGGAAATGCTAAAGACTCGGGTTTTAGCGTTTTAAAAGTAAATTTTATCTTGCAGGTGTTAAACTCTGCTCCGATGAAACCTAAGACAAAACCCCTTACCATTAAAGAATGGGACGATTTGGATCGTCCGCGAGAAAAACTAAAAGCCCACGGAGGTGCTGCACTGAGTACTTCAGAATTGTTTGCGATACTCATCGGTAGTGGTACTCAAAATGAAAGTGCAGTAGGGTTGATGCAACGCATCCTTTCCAGTGTGGACAACGACTTGATCAAGTTACAGCAACTGTCTTTAGAAGGGTTGACAAAATTTAAGGGTATTGGGGAAGCCAAAGCCATCAAACTCAAAGCCGTTTTTGAACTAAACAAAAGAGCACAACAACTTTCCACAAAAAAAGAAGTGGTCATCAGCTCCAGCAAAAGTGTTTACAATTATATGGTGGGTATACTGGTGACCTTGCCTCATGAAGAATTTTGGGTGTTGTACCTGAATCAGTCCAACAAGATTATAGAAAAATATCGCCTGAGTAAGGGAGGGATTACCCAAACTGTGGTGGATATCCGTTTGGCGTTTAAACGCGCTTTTGAGGTAGGGGCTACGGGTTTAATTTTGGTACACAACCACCCTTCGGGAGCGTTGGTGCCAAGTAATAGTGACAAACAAATCACACGAAAATTTAAGACCGCTGCCGCCCTTGTGGACTTGAGAGTTTTAGATCACATCATTGTTTCAGAAAAAGGTTACTTTAGCTTTGCCGATGAAGAACTGCTGTAAATGCTTTTAGTTTATACGCATAAAATTACCCCTCGAGTGACCTATATTTTTAAACATGTCTTTGAAAATATGCTGGGTCATAAGATCGGTTTTACCACTGCTGTAGATGTTTTTGTAGCCCATTCCGGCCCCAAGTTGAGTTATACCCGCACACGGTTAGGGGATGAATTTTTTATTGCATCGCATGCTCTTTTGTTTGAGCAGGGAGTTCAATCACAAACCATTGAAATGGACTCTTGGGAGGGACTCCCCATTTTTTTTAAAACTCAGGAGAAAGGTCCTTGTCCCTATGATTTTTTTGCGGCGAGTTTTTATCTGATGAGTCGCTATGAAGAGGCAGTACCTCATTTAAAAAATGCAGCAGGACATTTTGACCCTGGGGAAAGCCTTGCCTGTCAGTACGATTTTTTAGAACGCCCTGTGGTCGATTTGTGGGTGGCCCATTTTAGTACAATTGTAAAAGCATATTTTGAGGAATTTAACCTCAATAAAACCTCGAAACCTCAAAAAGAAATCCTCATCGAAGTGCCGCTCGCTTTTCAATACCGCCACCAATCGCCTTTGGTTGCTTTGGGAGATTTTTTTAAATCTCTTTGGAAATTAAATCTTCGGGCACTGGCAACACAACTCTCTGTTTTATTCCGTTTGCAACCCGATCCCTATGATAGCTTCGATTCGTGGAACGATTGGTTTCCCCAAAGTTCACTTCGTCCGAAAGTATTTTTTCTCTTTGCTAAAAGTTCTGCCTTCCAATCCACTATTTCGATATTCAATCTAAGTTTTCGAAAGCGCATCAAGCAAGTGAGTGATTTTTTTCCTTTAGGAGTACTTGCTTCTGTAAAAGCACAGCGGTTTCCTGACCAGCAGTTGACTCGGGAAAAGAACGATTTGCAGGCTTTGACACACAGGGTGTTGTCCTCCATTCGGCTGAGTGATTCCCTCCAAGAGCTCTCCAAAGAATACAGTGCTTTTATCAATGCTGAATTTGTTTCAGATTACAGCATGGGGTATAAAGATCGTTTGGGGTATCGGGCGGGAACCGCCACTCCTTTTTTCTTTTACGATATTTCTAACGAATTTCAATTGCCTTTAAAAGTACACCCCATTTTTGCTAGTGAAGAAGCGCTTCGAAAAATGAATGAGGTTACTGCTTTTGAAAAAATGAAAGTTTACTCCAACGCACTTCCCCTAGCCAGTGGAAAATTTACTTTAGTTTTAACTAACGGTTTTTTGCATCCCAGTTTGAAAAACAATACCTTTCAAAAAGGATTCCAAGACTATATTCGTGATACCTAAGGAGTAGCTTACTGACATTTTTTTTGATTTGGACCATACCTTGTGGGATTTTGAAAAGAATTCTGCTTTGACATTTGATTTTATTTTTAAAGAACTCAATTTATCGATTGATTTAAAGGATTTTCTCAACCACTACAATCCGATCAACCACTACTATTGGAAACTTTACAGAGAAAATAAAATCAGTCAGGAGGAATTGCGATTCAATCGTCTAGCAAAAACATTTGAAACGTTAAAATTTGATATAGCCCACCCTCAAATCAATCAAATTGCAGCCTTGTATATTGAAAAGTTAAGCACTTTTACTCATGTTTTTGAGGGGGCAAACGAGTTGTTACAAAACTAAATTAAGAATACAGATTGCACATCATCACCAATGGTTTTGAGTCCGTACAGCATTACAAATTAGCCAATTCGGGTTTGCAGCCTTATTTTGAATTTACCTTTACTGCAGAAAAAGTAGGATTTAAAAAACCCCATCCTAAAATTTTTGAAACGGCTATTCAAGCGACACAAGCGAGGGTAGAACACTCCTTGATGGTCGGGGATAGTCTCGAAGCCGATATAGAAGGTGCTTTACGATGTGGAATGCATGCCGTTCATTTTAATTCTCACAACGAGTCAGAACACGACAAATGCCCGATCGTTTATTCTTTAAATGAATTGAACCAAATGTTTAACTAAGACCAGTAGGGGGAACGAAAAGCCAACATTAATCCTTATTTTTGAACATGGAATTAAGTGGAGCACAAAAAGCTGTTGACGATTGGATTAAAACTCATGGGGTTCGTTATTTTAACGAGTTGACGAATATGGCACAACTCACCGAAGAGGTAGGGGAAGTCGCCCGTATCATTGCTCGACGGTATGGGGAACAATCCGAAAAACCAAGCGATCGAGAAAAAGATTTGGGAGAAGAACTGGCTGATGTTGTTTTTGTGGCCTTGTGTCTTGCCAACCAGACAGGGGTAGATTTAAGCGCAGCTTTTAAAAAAAAGTTAGAACAAAAAACAAAGCGCGACCACAACCGCCACCACCAAAATCCCAAATTAAAACCCTAGTCTAAAGATGCATCTAAAACTCGACCACGATTCCCGAAGATGCAACGGCACATTGCGTATCACGGGGTCTAAAAGTGAAACCAATCGCCTTCTTCTCTTACAGGCTCTATTTCGAGGATTTGAAATTGAAAATGTTTCCAATTCTGATGACAGCAAGGTCATGCAAGAGGCCTTAACTACTTCTTCTGGCCGAATAGACATTCATCATGCAGGGACTGCTATGCGTTTTTTGACTGCATATTTTTCCCAGCTGGAAGGGAGAGAAGTCGTATTGACAGGTTCTACTCGTATGCAGGAACGTCCCATCAAAATTTTAGTAGAGGCATTGCGAAGCTTGGGCGCATCCATTCAGTATGAAAATGAGGAAGGCTATCCTCCTTTGCGTATCCAAGGGAAAAAACTAAAAGGCGGAGCGGTTCATCTCCCCGCTGATGTCAGTAGTCAGTACATCTCTGCACTGTTGCTTTTAGGTCCTGTTTTAGAGCAGGGGGTCGAATTATACCTCGAAGGAAAAATAACTTCAGTCCCCTATATCAAAATGACCTTAGCCTTGTTGAACAATTTTGGGGTATCCACTGCATTTCAAGGACAACACATCCGAGTGGAGCACCAGTCCCAACCAAAGAAAACGCTTCAAGTAGTCGAGTCGGATTGGAGTTCGGCATCCTATTTTTTTAGTATTGCAGCCCTTTCTGAGGAGGCGACAATTCACTTGGAAAGTTATAAACCGGAAAGTCTCCAAGGCGATTCCGTATTGCGATCCATCTACAAAGAGCTCGGAGTAAATTCCCGTTTTGAAGGCCATCGATTGATTTTAACTAAAGAAAAAATCAAATTTCCTGAACGAATTCAATGGGACCTTTCCAAAGCCCCTGACATTGCACAAACTATTGTGGTAAGTTGTTACGGCTTGGGAATTGGATGTGATTTAAAAGGCTTACACACCTTAAAGATTAAAGAAACCGACCGATTGGTTGCTTTAGATACAGAACTGACGAAACTCGGAGCAACCCTTTCCGTCACCGACCACAGCCTGCATTTATCTCCAGGGGCTAATTTTATAAAAGACTGCGCGATCCCTACCTACAACGATCATCGAATGGCCATGGCCTTTGCTCCTTTGGCTTTAAAAATTCCATTATCCATAGAGGATGCAGAGGTGGTTTCTAAGTCTTATCCCAGCTTTTGGGAAGACCTGAATCAGCTCCATTTTCAAATTAAAGAGATATAATTGCTAATTTACTTGACAACCCCTAGGTCAAGATGGTATATTTGCAGCCTAAAATTTATTAATGAAGCTTTCTAATTTTCAATTTGACCTTCCCAAAGTACTCTTAGCCCAACGACCTGCACCAGACCGAGATGAATCCAGATTGATGGTTTTAAATCGCAAGGAGGAAACCATAGAACACCACACGTTCAAAGACGTAATCAATTTTTTTGACGAAGGGGATGTTATGGCCCTTAACAATACCAAAGTATTTCCTGCACGACTCTTTGGAAATAAGGAAAAAACGGGGGCGCGAATCGAAGTATTTTTACTTCGCGAACTGAACGAAGAACAACGCCTTTGGGATGTATTGGTAGATCCTGCACGAAAAATTCGAATTGGAAATAAACTTTATTTTGGAGACGATGATAGCTTAGTCGCTGAGGTTATTGACAATACTACTTCCAGGGGAAGAACCCTGCGGTTTTTATTCGATGGAAGTTATGCTGAATTTCGAACTAAACTCAAAGAACTAGGTCAAACCCCATTGCCTAAATACATTAACAGACCCATCGAAGAAGATGATCAAGAACGCTATCAAACGATTTATGCCAAGCACGAAGGAGCCGTAGCGGCACCTACTGCGGGACTTCACTTTTCCAAGCATTTGTTAAAGCGTTTGGAAATCAAGGGAATCGATTTAGCCGAATTGACACTTCATGTAGGATTGGGAACCTTTAGTCCTGTAGAGGTGGAGGACTTGTCCAAACACAAAATGGATTCTGAAGAGCTGATTATTAATGCATTGGCTGTAGAAAAAGTAAACCGTGCAAAAGCAGAGCGCAAAAAAATCTGTGCTGTAGGGACTACCGTAATGCGAGGACTTGAAAGTTCTGTCTCTTCCTCGGGATTGTTGAATGAATACCAAGGATGGACCCATAAATTTATTTTCCCTCCGTATGATTTTTCTATCGCAAACAGTATGATCACCAACTTTCATACTCCAAAGTCTACCTTGTTGATGATGGTTTCAGCCTTTGCCGATCCGGATTTTATAAAACATGCCTACAGTGTGGCCATAAAAGAGAAATACAATTTTTACTCCTACGGTGATGCCATGCTCATCTTGTAAAATTTAAAATTCAAAACCGCAATTTTGCAGTTTTTTTAATCCTAATTGTGGAAGCATCAAAAAAAGACATTCGAGCACTGGAGAAAGAGGAATTACAGCACTTTTTCCAGCAGCATAAAGCCCCTTCATTTAAAGGTACTCAAGTGTATCAGTGGCTTTGGCAAAAAGGAGTTCACAACTTTGATTTGATGACCAATCTGTCTTTGGATCACCGTGAATTATTAAAACAGCATTTTGAAATCAAACACATCAACATCGACCAACAACAGCGCAGCAGCGATGGAACGATTAAAAATGCGGTACAGCTTCACGACAAACTCGTTGTAGAATCCGTTTTGATTCCTACTTCTAAACGAACCACAGCCTGTGTTTCTTCTCAGGTGGGGTGTAGCTTAGATTGTGTTTTTTGTGCAACTGCAGCTTTAAAAAGAATGCGTAACTTAAATGCTGACGAGATTTACGATCAGGTAGTAGCGATGGATCAGCAGAGTAACTATTATTTTGAACGTCCGCTCTCCAATATCGTTTTTATGGGGATGGGAGAACCGTTGATGAATTATAAAAATGTCATAGAAGCCATTGATAAAATTACCCACCCTGAAGGCTTGGGCATGTCTCCAAAGAGAATCACACTTTCTACTTCGGGAATTCCTAAAATGATTCGAAAGATGGCAGATGACCAAGTGAAATTTGGATTGGCAGTTTCCCTGCACAGCGCTCGTCAAGAAGTGCGTGAGCAGATCATGCCTTTTGCAACTAAATTTCCACTTTCCGAACTTTCCGAGGCTTTGACTCACTGGTATGAATACTCCAAAAAACAAATCACTTTTGAATATGTGGTATGGGAAGGGGTTAACGATCAAAAAGAAGACATTCAAGCATTGGTAAAACTCTGCAGACAGATTCCTTCAAAAGTAAATTTGATCCAGTACAATGCCATCGATAACTCAAGCATGAAACAAGCCCCCAAAGAAGTGATTGACGCTTTCATACACGCTCTTACCCAAGCACGGATTAAGGTTACCTATCGCCGTTCCCGAGGGGAAGATATTGCAGCGGCTTGTGGTCAATTGGCAAATAAGTTGGAAGCCCAAGGAAAGGACGCAATAAATATCTAGAGTCCTTTTAGAATTGGTATCTTTACTCACCTTAAAAAAGATCCTGAATAAATTTTAGCGTGTGAAAGTTGTTGAGCAAATAAAGAAACCAATCTACGATGAGATGGAGCTCTTTGAGGAGAAATTCACCCAATCGATGTCTTCTAAGGTTGCCTTGCTCAACAGAATTACCCACTTTATTGTAAACAGAAAAGGAAAGCAAATGCGACCTATGTTTGTATTTCTTGTCGCTAAATTATTAGGAAAAGGCAAAGTCAACGAACGGGCTTATCGGGGTGCTGCTGTAATTGAATTGATTCATACGGCTACCCTTGTCCACGACGATGTGGTGGATGACAGTAACAAACGCCGCGGTTTTTTTTCTATCAATGCGCTTTGGAAAAATAAAATAGCGGTATTGGTTGGGGACTACCTTTTGTCTAAAGGCTTGTTATTGTCCATTGAAAATGAAGATTTTGATTTGCTAAAAATCATATCGGTAGCAGTGCGGGAAATGAGTCAAGGCGAATTGCTACAAATTGAAAAAGCACGCGATCTGAACATTACCGAAGAAGTCTACTATGAAATTATTCGCCAAAAGACGGCCATCTTGTTGGCCTCCTGCTGTGCGATCGGAGCCCAGGCGGTGAACGGAACTCCAAAAGAGGTAGAAAAAATGCATGAATTTGGGGAGCTCCTCGGGATGGCTTTTCAAATCAAAGACGATCTCTTTGACTATGGAGAACGAAAAATTGGAAAACCGCTGGGGATCGATATTAAAGAAAAAAAGATGACCTTGCCTTTAATTTACACGCTTAATGTAGCCTCAGCCAGTGAGAAAAGGAAAATCATCAATACCGTAAAAAATTACAATACCGACAAGGCAAAAGTCCGCGAACTGATCCAAACAGTAAAAGAAAAAGGCGGCTTAGATTTTGCAACTAAAAAAATGGAAAGCTATCGAAAACAAGCCCTAGAGCTATTGGCTGACTTTCCAAAAAACGAATATCGAGAAGCCTTGGAGTTAATGTTAAACTATGTTATCGAGCGTAAAATATAAACCCACTAATTCTACTTCGGGATTGCTCAGAATGTTTTAAATTTAACAAAAGACCAATTTTTTGATTACGAGAAGCACCATAGATCAAGTATATGAAACCGCTCGGGTGGAGGAGGTGATCGGTGATTTTGTAGCGTTAAAAAAATCAGGATCCAACTTCAAAGGACTCAGTCCTTTTTCACAGGAACGTACGCCTAGTTTTATGGTGTCTCCTGTAAAGCAAATTTGGAAGGACTTTAGTAGTGGAAAAGGGGGAAATGTCGTTGCTTTCTTAATGGAACACGAACACTTTACTTATCCAGAAGCCATTCGTTTTTTAGCCAAAAAATACAACATAGAAATTGAGGAGACTCAGCAAAGTGACGAGGAGAAGGAAAAGATGAATCTCCGGGAGAGCTTATATCTGGTCAATCAATATGCACAAGAACAATTTTCTAAAGATTTATGGGAATCCACAGAGGGAATGGCGATTGGTCTGAGTTATTTTAGGGAACGCGGATTCACAGATGAAATCATTCGTTTTTTTGGTTTGGGGTATGCGGCAGAACAGCCTTCTTATTTTTCCAAAAAAGCTCAAAAAGCAGGCTATGCTGAAGACCATCTTGTGGAGACGGGTTTGGTGATCAAAAATGACCGAGGAACTGTAGACCGTTTCCGTGGAAGGGTTCTTTTTCCTATACGCAGTATGGCAGGTCGGGTTCAGGGTTTTGGTGGAAGGATTCTCTCAGCGACAGCCAAAACTGCTAAATACTTGAATTCCCCAGAAAGTGATATCTATCATAAAAGTCAAGTCCTCTACGGGATTTACGAAGCCAAAAAAACGATAGCAAAAGAAGATGTTTGTTATTTGGTAGAAGGGTACACAGATGTGATTCAGCTGTACCAAAAAGGAGTTGAGAATGTAGTTTCCTCCTCAGGTACGGCACTGACTCCAGAGCAAATTCGACTGATCCGAAGACTTACTTCCAACGTTGTGGTTTTGTTTGACGGAGATGCTGCCGGTCTGCGTGCTGCCCTTCGAGGGATTGATTTGATTTTGCAAGAAGGAATGAATGTTCGGATTTGTTCTTTTCCCGAAGGAGAAGACCCCGATAGTTTTGCTAAGTCTCATTCGCTAGAAGAAATCCAAACCTATCTCACCGAACAAGCCAAAGACTTTATTCAGTTTAAAACCGATCTCCTGCTTCAGGAATCTGCCAGTGATCCTGTAAAAAAAGCAACTACGGTTCGTGAAATTGTTCAAAGTATTGCAAAAATTCCCGATGCGATAAAACAAGAGATTTATTTGCGAGAATGTGCTGCTAAAATGGAGGTGTCCGAAGAAGTCTTGTTCAATGCGTTGGCCCAAGAAAAAAGCAAGAAATCGGCTCCTGTTCGGAAAATAGAGCCCCCCAAAACGAAACAAGAGTTGCCCGCACAAAGCGACAACATCAAGTCCCAGCCACAAAATCCGCTAGTAAATCTAGAAAAACAAATTGTCAGTATCTTATTGCATTATGGAAATGAAGAAGCCTTTTTCGATGAAGTTTTAGTCTCCTCCGATGCCGAAGGCAATTTAGTAGAAGAATCCAAAATCGTACAATCCAAAGTCCATGAAAAGGTGTTTTTGGACCTACAACAAGACGAGGTTGAAATGATTCAGCCCGAATTTCAAAAACTGTACAACCAACTCATCCACACTTTTCAAAGCGAAGGAAAAGTGCTGCCTGAGAAAATGATTCAACAAGAAGATGCTGCCTTAGGACAACTACTTACTGATATTTTATTGGAAGACGAAGAACATCAACTTCACGATTGGGAAAAGAAAAACATCTTTGTCAAAGAACGAAAAAGTGTGGTAGGGCAATTGGTCAGTGAGACCATTTTGACTTTTAGAAGACACCTTGTAGATCAAAAAATTCAAAACCTTGTTACCGTTGCTCAGAAGAAGGAGCTCCCTGACGGAGAAACAGAACTGCTAGAAGAGGTAATGCAGTATCAGAATTTAAAAAAGCTGCTTTCTAAAAAGTTAAATCGAGTGCTTTAAAAATTAATCTAAATTTCGGGCCTCCTGGTAAAGATCGACTTGATTTTGAACGTCCAATTTTTTCATCAATCGACTTTTATAAGTGTTTGCTGTTTTTTGATTGACACTTAGTTTTTTAGCAATTTCTATGTTCCGATCTCCTTCGATCAAACACTTGAGGACTTCTACTTCTCCTGAAGAAAGAGTTCCGTAGGCATTTCTGGGTTTTGTAATATCAATGTTATTGCTGATTTGATTGGCAAAATTAGAAGTGATATGGTATCCGATGGTGACCACTTTTTCAATGGCTTCAATCAATACTTTTCGACTTACTTTTTTAGATAAGTATCCTAATGCCCCAGCTTTTAGGAGGGAGACACCGTAGATGGGCTGTGGCAGCGAGGTATAGATCAAGATTGCGATTTTGGAATGCATCAATTTCACTTTCCGAATGGTGTCTACCGCACTTCCATCGGGAAGTTCCATTTATAAAAACCACTACATCTGCTGTATCCCGCGACAGGAAATCCACAAGTTCTTTTATGGTAGTAAAAGTTCCTTTAACAGTAATATTTTCTGTTTTTTTAAAAAAAGTTTTAAAGCCTTTTGAACCACAGGATGTGGATCCAGAAGTACAAGTTTTATCATTTTTATGAAAATTTGGGTCCTTCTAGCAAGATAAGGAATATTTATAAATATGCCTTTGGTATTTCACAAACAGGTATGGGAATCATTTTGTGTTTGTTTTGACGGTGAAGTGTTGCGTACCGCTCAAATACAATTTTTTCTCTATCAGAAAAGTCATCTTTAGAAAGTTTGTTTTGTTCGGCTTCCATTGCCCATTCCAACTCTGCATAAGTGGCACCTAGCTGATCTTCGTCGGTACGGTGGTCACCCCACAACCCATCGGTAGGTGCTGCTTTTTGGATAGATTCAATTACTCCTAAATGTTGTGCTATTGCAAATACTTGGGTTTTATTTAAATCAGCGATTGGGCTTAGGTCTACCCCTCCGTCTCCGTATTTGGTATAAAATCCAACTCCGAAATCTTCAACTTTGTTTCCTGTTCCCGCTACCACATAGCCGTGTAGAGCAGCGAAATAATACAAACTTGTCATCCGTAGTCGCGCTCTTGTATTGGCCAAACTGAGGAAATGTGCCTCTTGGTTTGAAGCTGTGGGAAGTAGATTCTGAAAGGATAAAAATACCGAATCTAAAGGGAGGTGGAGCGAAGAGACATTTGGAAAATGATCTTTCAACCAGTGGATGTGATCTTTGGCGCGATTTTCTTGACTTGCTTCTTGTAAAATAGGCATTTCCAAACAAAGCACAGGTTGGCCTGTTTTTGCACATAGAGTAGAGGTCGCCGCTGAATCCACACCTCCAGAAATCCCGACCACAAACCCTTTCAATTGGGCACCTTCTAGGTAAGATTTGAGCCACTCCGTAATGTGATTTTCGACTTTTCTTGCAGATTTCATTAGTAAATCATTTATAGGAAGTAAATTTGTATAAAATTACTGTTTTTGTGGGCATGATTACAAATCTTAAGACGAGACTTACTCCTTTTTTTGCATTTCTTTATTCAACGGCTGGTTTTTTTGTTTTTTTTATTTTTTTCCTGTCCTGTCAAAATGAAAACAACAATGAAGCTGTTATTGATGCCCTTCCAGTAACGATACAATTGGATCGGTTTGATTTAAAATTCTACGACCAATCTCCAGAAGTCATCCCTGGTCTCAAAAAAGAGTACCCCTTTTTATTTCCAAAACAATTTTCTGATAGTATTTGGGTTAAACGACAAAAGGACAGTCTTCAATTACTCCTTCAAAAAGCGGTTTCAGAAGTGTATGAAGATGTTACTCCACTGGAAACTAAAGTTTCCCATCTATTTAAACACATTAAATACCATTTTCCAAAAGTAAAAATACCGCAAGTAATTACCTTGACCAACAATGTTGATTATCAAATCAAAACGGTATACTCTGACAGTTTGTTGTTAATTTCCTTAGACACGTTTTTGGGTGCAGACCATCCTTTATACGAGGGAATCCCCAATTATGTCCGAAAAGAGTTGGACGAAAAGTACATACCTTCCCAAATTGTTGAAAAATTTAGCGCCTACACAATTCCACCCACTGAGGATCGTACGTTCTTGGGTCAAATGCTGTTTGAGGGAAAGAAACTGTATTTACAAGATCTGTTGTTGCCCCATGAAGAAGATCATTTAAAAATAGCCTATACCGAGGAAGAGCTGAAATGGGTAAGGGAAAATGAAATTTACATCTGGCAGTATTTTATTGAAAAACAAATGCTTTATCAGACCGATCCCCAATGGGTAGAGCGTTTTTTAGAACCCGCTCCTTTTTCCAAATTTTATTTGGAGTTAGACCGAAATTCTCCTGGAAGGGTGGGAAGATGGATCGGTTGGCAAATTGTACGCAAGTATCGCGATCTAAACCCTGAGACCTCTTTAGAAGAGCTACTTCGACTTCCTGCACAACAACTTTTCAATCAATCGAAATACAAACCAAAACGCTAATGGCCATTCACAAAAAGACCCAAATTACGATCGATGTCGATTTGGACGAAAACAATATTCCAGAACAAATGAAATGGACCGCCCCCGATGGAGGAATTTCTGAAAAGGACACCAAAGCCCTGTTGCTTTCCTTTTGGGATGCGGAAAATCAAGAAACGTTGAAAATGGATTTGTGGGTAAAGGAGATGCCCATTGACCAAATGCAGTTGTTTTTTCATCAAACCCTAGTATCGCTCAGCGATACGTTTTACCGCGCTACGCAAGACGAAAAAATGACCGCGACCATGAAAGATTTTTGCGATTACTTTGCTGAAAAATTGGAATTAAAAAAGCCCTAAACCTTTGTGTTTTGATGGTATTCGGTATTGAGCAGGTCGATATACTTTAAAATTTCTTCGCCTCCTGTTCGGTGCAATGAAGAAGTGACAAAAATGTGCGGGAGTTCTTCCCAAGCGGAGGCCAACATTTCCTGTTTGTAGTGTGCAATATTTCGATCCTGAGCTTTGGGTTTCAGTTTGTCTGCCTTAGTAAAGACAATGGAAAAAGGAATTTGATTTTCACCTAACCATTCCATAAACTTTAAGTCAATGGGTTGCGGTTCATGTCGGATATCAATGAGTAAAAAAGCATTGATCAATTGCTTTCTTTTTTCAAAATACGATGTGATAAAGGATTGAAATACCTTTTTTTGAGATTTTGATACTCGGGCATACCCATATCCGGGTAAGTCCACAAGATGCCACTTTTCGTTAATTAAAAAATGATTGATCAATTGGGTTTTTCCTGGTCTTGAAGATGTTTTGGCTAGATTTTTTTTGTTGCAAAGGGAGTTGATTAATGAGGATTTTCCCACATTAGACCTGCCGATGAATGCGTACTCTGGGAGTGATCCTTTTGGGCATTTTTCGAGATCGGTATTACTGATTACAAAGTGGGCGGATTTGATGTCCATAAGTTCTAGAACTTTCTAGTCTCTAGCCATTGTTGAAGCGTTGTATTGAATTCTTCAGGGTGCTCCATCATAGGGGCGTGACCACATTTATCGATCCAGTAGAGGTTGGAGTCAGGAAGTAAAGTGTTGAATTCTTCCGCAACGTTGGGTGGCGTGACGCTGTCTTGTTTACCCCAAATGATTGCTGTTGGGGTATTCATTTTGGGCAGTTCATTGGCCATGTTGTGTCGAATGGCACTCTTTGCTAAAGCAAGGGTGCGTAACAGTTTATTTCGATCGTTTACCGTTTCAAAGACTTCGTCAACAATTTCTTTGGTTGCAATTTTGGGATCGTAAAATACCGCTTCACTTTTTTGCTTGATGTAGTCGTAGTCTCCCCGCTTGGGATAGCCATCGCCCATATTGTTTTCATAAAGACCAGAGCTCCCCGTAAGTACTAAGCCTTTCACAAGTTTTGGGTAGTTTTTTGTAAAGAGTAAACCGACGTGGCCTCCAAGTGAATTTCCCAGTAAAAGGACATCTTTAAGTCCTCTGTGTTGGATGAATTTGTATAGAAATTCAGACAGTGATTTTACTGAGGTATTTAAAATGGGAAGCGAGTAAACAGGAAGTTCTGGAATAATGATTTGATAGCCTCTTTTGGGGAAATAATCCAGGACATCTTTAAAATTACTCAGCCCTCCCATAAGGCCGTGCAAAATGATCAACGGTTGTCCCTCTCCTGATTCTATATAGCGAAACTCTTCTTCTTGGATGATCTTATTCATTATGCCCGACTGCTACAAATTTTGATCTCCAAATATAGACAATTACATTTTAGCATCTATTTTTTTATTTCACCTCAGGTGGATTCAAAAGGAATTGAAAAGGGGGGAAACTTATTAACAATGTGGTAAAAAGTGGTAAAAAGTGGTAAATATCAATTATATTTGATTCAAATCTGAACAAAAGGTGCAACATCTCATTGGAACATACGAGTGTAAGGCAGATGCCAAAGGACGAGTCCTGATGCCTATTGCAATTAAAAAGCAGTTGACTCCAGTGGCTTCGGGTGGATTTGTTTTAAAACGTGCTGTATTCAATCCTTGCTTGGAATTATACCCGATGCAAGAGTGGATGCAATTGATGGAGAAAGTCAATACCTTAAATCGTTTCAACAAAAAAAACAATGATTTTATACGACGTTTTACAGCCGGTGTAAAAACGGTGGAAATGGATGCTTCTGGACGACTTTTGATTCCAAAAGACCTGGTAAAACACGCGCAGATAGGGAAAGAGATTGTGCTATCATCTGCAGTCAACATCCTTGAGATCTGGGACAAAACGCTTTATGAAAAAGCAATAGACGAAGCTACCCTCGATTTTGGGGCTTTGGCTGAGGAAGTGATGGGAGACAAAAATGATGACACAATATCATAATCCAGTACTGCTAGAGGACGCTCTCCAAGGGTTAGATATTCGACCTGAAGGAATTTATGTGGATGTTACATTTGGCGGCGGGGGTCATTCTAGAGCACTTTTGGATCAACTCAATGAACAAGGTCGATTATTCGCATTTGATCAAGATCAGGATGCACATGAAAACCGAATTGAAGATTCCAGGTTTCAATTAGTGGCTGCGAATTTCAGTCATCTTTCCCACTACTTAAAATACCACGGTATCTCTTCGGTAAATGGAATTTTAGCAGACTTTGGCGTTTCTTCACATCAATTTGACCAAGCTTCACGTGGATTTTCTACGCGCAAAGAGGGACGGTTGGACATGCGGATGAATCAAAGCCAAACCTTGGACGCTCAGGAGGTTTTGAATCAGTACAGTGAAGAAGCTTTGAGTGAACTATTTTTTAACTATGGCGAATTGAGAAATGCCCGAAAACTGGCAAACAAAATTGTTTCCTTTCGTTCGGAAGATAAGTTGGAAACCACTTCCGATTTGATTCGTGCCGTACAACCTTGGGTCCCCCAGCGAATTGAAAATAAGGTGTTGGCTCAAATTTTTCAGGCGGTACGCATTGAAGTCAATGATGAACTCGGGGTATTGAAATCCTTTTTAGAACAAGCGGCAGCTGTTTTAGAGCCCGGGGGGAGGTTGGTTTGTATCTCGTACCACTCCTTGGAAGATCGTTTGGTCAAACGATTCATCCAAAGCGGAAATTTTGAAGGTCGAGAAGAAAAAGATTTTTACGGTAACTCTCTGAGTGTACTGCGCAAAGTAGGAAAGCTAAGGGTGCCCACAGCTCATGAAGTACAGCATAATTCAAGAGCTCGAAGTGCCAAATTAAGAATAGCGGAAAAAAGATGAAGAATTTAAGATCCATACTCAATATTGAATTTTTGGTCAAAGAAGACGCTTTAAAAAATTGGCGTATGATTGTTTTTCTATCTGTACTGGCGGTAATAATGATTTCCAGTGGACATAGTGCCGATAAGAAGATCTTTAAAATTGCTTCTTTAAACACCGAAATAAAAGCCTTGAAAAGTGATTTTATAGAAGCCAAAAAAGAGCTATTGGTTTTAAAGAAAGAGTCTTCAGTGACACGCGTTTTAGCAGGGCAAGGAGTCAGACCAGCTACTGAGCAACCCATTAAAATAACAATTGCAAATGAGTGAAGTAACCCCCTTTTCTAAGCGATTGATGCAGCGGTTTTATTTGCTTGCAGGCTTTCTTTTTTTGTTTGCCTTAATCTTGGTGGGAAAACTGATACACATCCAGTTTTATGAAAACGAGGAAGGTCTGGGACTAGCGCCAGAGACCCTGGTCAAAAATGTTGTTTTGGAACCCAGTCGGGGTAATATTTACGCCGCCGATGGGAATATTTTAGCCACTTCCATTCCGCGTTATGAATTGCATTGGGATGCCGTTACCCCATCTGATTATTTGTTTACTGCCCAGAAAAAAGCCTTGGCAGATTCTATTGCTCGAGTTGTAAACAAAGCGCCTGATCAGGTATTGCGTAATTTAGAAAAAGCCCGAAGACAAAAAAATCGATACTGGTTGGTCGCTAAAGGACTTTCATATTCCGAACACCAACGCTACAAGTCCTTTCCTATATTCAATCAAAATGCTTACCGAGGAGGACTAATTGTGGAGCAGGAAATAAAACGAGAACACCCCCTTGGGAAAATAGCGGAACGATCGATCGGTTACGAAAAGAAAGACAAGAACGGCACTTATTTTCGGGTGGGTCTTGAAGGAGCATTTTCAGAGTACCTCAGAGGGGAGTCCGGTTTGCGGTTAAAGCAAAAAATTGCTAATGGACAGTGGAAACCCATCAGTGATTCCAACGAAAAAGAACCTACAGAAGGCTTTGATTTGCACACTACGATCGATGTTAATATTCAAGATATTGCCCACAACGCGCTGCTGGGTCAACTTGAAAAATTTGAAGCAGAACACGGAACTGTAGTCGTGATGGAAGTAGCAACAGGAGCCATCAAGGCGATTGCCAATTTGGGTAGAACCGAGGAGGGCAACTACTTTGAAAAGCTCAATTATGCGGTTGGGGAAGCCCACGAGCCGGGATCTACGTTTAAGTTGATGGGGATGATTGCAGCCCTGGAAGATAAATTCATTGACGAAGAAACTTTGATTGAAACTGGAAATGGGGAACTGCTATTTTATGGGAAATACAAGGTGAAAGATTCAAAAAAAGGAGGGTATGGGACATTGACAGCGGCGAAGGCTTTTGAGGTTTCTTCCAATGTAGGTCTGGTCAAAATTGTATATGATAATTATAAAGACAACCCAAAACAATTTGTAGATCGTTTGTACAATATGGGATTAAATAAGCCTTTGGGATTGCCTATACGAGGAGAGGCAACTCCTAAAATTCCCTATCCTACAGATCCCAACTGGGACGGCTTAGACTTGCCGTGGATGGCATATGGCTATGGGATAAGTATTTCTCCTTTGCAAACTTTGGCTTTTTACAACGCTATAGCGAATGACGGGGAATTGGTGAAGCCTCGGTTTTTAAGTCAAATCAGCAATTTTGGAAACAAACCCACCAAGGTTTTTTCAAAACAGGTACTAAATCCTTCCATCTGTTCCAAAGAAACCTTAGCCAAGGTTCAAAAGATGATGTTTAATGTCGTCGATAAAAAATGGGGAACCGCATACCGCATTAAAGATCCATTGTTAACTATGGCGGGAAAAACAGGAACTTGCCAGGTAGATTATACCACAGACGAGGTGCAATACATCTCTAGCTTTGTAGGGTACTATCCTGTAGAAAAACCCAAATATTCTTGTATCGTTGTCATACACCGACCTGATAAGAAAAAAGGGTATTATGGTGCTACTGTAGCAGCACCTGTATTTAAAACCATAGCCAAGAAAATATTTAATGACATACCTAAGGAGGTAATCTTACGTCCTTCTGACCTGGCCCTACTGGACCAAGAAACCCCTAACAAGTTAGAAAAGGTCGTGCCTAATGTTGCAGGTTTGTCTCAAGAAGAGGCTGTAAAAAAACTTGAGCAAAGCGGTTTGACAGTTCAGATTAAAGGGGACGGATTGGTTAAATCACAGTCGCTAAAACCGGGAACACCTGTTCAAAAACAACAAAAAATCATTTTAGAGCTATCTTGAAAACACTACAAGACATATTGTATAAAGTAGGTATTGAAGGGATTTCTGGGAAACCGTCGGTTACTGTCTCTTCGCTGAGTTATGATAGTAGAACAGTCCAAGAAGGAGGACTTTATATTGCTCAAAAAGGAACCCAACTAGACGGTCATGATTTTATTTCTCAGGCAATTGAAAATGGAGCCCATTCTATTGTCTGTGAATCGCTTCCCAAAAAATGTAAAGAAGGAATTGTCTATGTAGTTGTGAAAAGTGCAGCAGAGGCAATGGGAGTGATGGCGTCAAATTTTTATGACAACCCTTCCGAAAAAATGCAACTGGTTGGGATTACAGGGACCAATGGAAAAACCTCGATCGCTTCCTTGTTGTACAATTTATTTTCTCAAGAGGGACATCGTTGTGGTTTAGTATCTACCGTAAGTGTTAAATATGGGGAAAAAGACATCCAAAACACCCACACCACTCCCGATGCCATTACATTGAACCAATACCTCAAAGAAATGGTTGATTTAGGGGTGAGCCATTGTTTTATGGAAGTGTCCTCCCATGGGATTGCACAACACAGAATAGAAGGACTAGTATTTGCCGCTGGGGTCTTTACAAACCTTACCCACGACCATTTAGATTACCACGGTAGTTTTAAAAACTATCGCGATACCAAAAAGCTATTTTTTGACACACTCCCAAAAACTGCTTTTGCCCTCACCAATTTGGATGACAAGAATGGCTCGTTTATGTTGCAAAACACCAAAGCTAAAAAATACACCTATGCCCTGCGGCAGCATGCCGACTATAAAGCTCAGATTTTAGAATGTCAATTTACAGGCATGCTCTTAAAGATTCAAAATCAAGAAGTTTGGACCAGTTTAGTAGGTCATTTTAATGCCAAAAACCTCTTAGCCGTTTATGCCTTAGCAGATTTGTTTGAGCTGCCTTCAGTTCAAATTTTAAAGCAAATCAGTCAACTAAAAAGTGTGGAGGGTCGTTTTCAGAGCTTCCAAACGACACAGGGAATCACCGTAATTGTAGATTATGCACACACGCCCGATGCTCTGGAACACGTTTTAGAAACCATCAATACCATTCGCACGCGAAATGAAACGCTATTTACCTTGTTGGGTTGTGGTGGCAATCGCGATCGTGAAAAACGACCAAAAATGGGTCAAATTGCTGCGGAACTGAGTGACAAAGTCATTTTTACCTCAGACAATCCTCGGGAAGAAAATCCCGCAACCATCATCTCAGAAATGATAGAAGGTGTGCCCCCTGAACACTATAAAAAAGTACTTAAAGTAACCCTTAGAGAGGAAGCCATAGCGATGTCGGGGCAGTTGGCAAAAAAAAGAGACATCGTGTTGATTGCAGGTAAAGGGCATGAAGATTATCAGGAAATTCAGGGGAAACGATACCCTTTCAATGATTTTGAGTTAGCGCAACAAATTTTTTCAAAAACCGACTAGTATGCTCTATTACCTCTTTGAATTTTTAGAACAACAATACCAACTTACCGGAGCTAGTTTGTTTCAATATCTTTCATTTAGAGCTGCCTTTGCCATCATTTTATCTATGGGTTTTTCTATGGTTTTTGGGAAAAGAATAATCCGATATCTCAAAAAGCAGCAAATAGGAGAAACCGTGCGTGATTTGGGACTAGAAGGTCAAAAAGAAAAGGAAGGGACACCCACTATGGGAGGACTAATTATTATTTTTAGTACACTTATTCCAGTTCTTTTATTAGCGCAATTGAGTAATATTTACATTGTTCTCTTGATGTGCACCACAGTTTGGATGGGCTTTATTGGCTGGTTGGATGATTACATTAAAATTTTCAAAAAGAACAAAGATGGACTTCAAGGTAAGTTTAAAGTTGTAGGACAGGTGCTTTTGGGAGCCTTTGTTGGGTCTGTGCTCTTTTTTCATCCCCAAGTTAAAGTGAGAACCGAGGTTGACCCTATTGGGAACAGTATCGAAACTGTTGCAGAAGTTTTTGAAACAAAAACGGATGTCAAAGCCACGCTAACGACCATTCCATTATTAAAAAACAATGAGTTTAACTACCATACGCTGATCGAATGGTTGGGAATCGGATCTCAATATACCTGGCTCATATTTATCCCGATCGTAATTTTTATTATCACAGCAGTCTCGAATGGAGCAAACCTTACAGATGGTATTGACGGACTGGCAGCGGGTACTTCCGCTATTATTGTTTTTGCATTGGCCGTTTTTTCTTGGGTCTCAGGGAACGTCAATTTTGCTTCTTACTTGAACATTATGTACATCCCCAATGTAGGTGAGATTGTGGTATTTATCTCCGCATTTTTAGGTGCCTTGATCGGATTTTTATGGTTTAATACCTATCCCGCAGAAATTTTTATGGGCGATACGGGGAGTTTGACTTTGGGAGCGGTGATCTCTGTTATCGCAATTATCGTTCGGAAAGAATTGTTGATTCCTTTATTGTGTGGGGTCTTTTTTATAGAAACCCTTTCGGTGATTTTACAAGTCAGTTATTTTAAGTATACACGAACCAAAACAGGCGTGGGGCAGCGCATTTTTAAAATGGCGCCTTTACACCATCACTTTCAAAAGTTAGGCTTTCATGAAAGTAAGATTGTAGCACGGTTCTGGATTTTAGGAATTGTCCTAGCCGTCCTCAGTATAGTAACCCTAAAACTCAGATAATGGAAAAAAAATTGGTCATTTTGGGTGCGGGTGAGAGTGGAGTAGGAGCCGCAATTCTAGGGAAAAAGATGGGATACGAGGTCTTTCTTTCAGATCAAAACGACATCGATACAGAATTACAAGCACTTCTTGTAAAAGAAGGGATCCTATGGGAGGCTGGACAGCACACTCTGGAATCGATGCAAGAAGCTCATTTGGTTATCAAAAGCCCCGGAATTCCTTCAGATGTTCCTTTGATCAAAACATTAAAGGCACAAGGCAAAACTATTTGTTCAGAAATTGAATTTGCCGCCCAACATACTTCGGCGACTTTAATAGGGATCACCGGTACTAACGGAAAAACAACGACAACTCTACTTACCTATCAAATACTTAAAGATGCTGGGCTTCATGTGGGTATGGCTGGAAATATTGGGAACTCCTTTGCACTTCAAGTTGCAGAGACAGATTTTGATTTTTATGTCTTGGAACTAAGTAGTTTTCAACTGGATGATATACAGGATTTTGCACCCCATATAGCTGTAATTACAAACATCACACCAGACCACTTGGATCGGTATAACTATCAATTTGAGGCCTATATCCAATCCAAGCTAAAAATCTCTGAGAATCAAACAGAAAAGGATTTTTTCCTATTCAATGCCGAGGACCCCGTATTGATAAATGCCTTAGAAAAAACAACGATCAAAGCAGAAAAAATACCCTTAGCAACCGTACCCCAAACGACAGGGGTATATGCAAAAGAAAATCACATCACAATACAGCGCAAAAATGAAACGACTATGATAAACGCAGAACAATTTTCACTTTCAGGAAGACATAATTTACTCAATGCGATGGCCGCATCGACGATAGCCAGTCTTTTGGAAATCAGTAAAGATTCCATACGCGAGAGCTTGACACATTTTAAAGGAGCTCCACACCGAATGGAAAAAGTACTAACTATACAACACGTCCAGTACATTAATGATTCCAAAGCAACCAATATCAATGCTACCTTTTTTGCTATTGAAAGTACAGACACCCCATTGGTTTGGATTGTTGGGGGAGTGGACAAAGGAAACGATTACGAATCCTTACTTCCCATGGTACGTGAAAAAGCAAAAGCCATTATTTGCTTAGGTGTAGACAATGAAAAATTACGGGATACTTTTGAGAATGTCACAGAAATTTTCATCGAAACTCAGTCCATGAGCGAGGCAGTTAAAATTGCTCATAAAGTCGCGGTACCGAAAGACACCGTGCTGTTATCTCCCGCTTGTGCAAGTTTCGATTTGTTTGAGAATTATGAAGACCGTGGGAATCAATTTAAAAATGCCGTTCGAAATCTATAAGTTATGTTTCAAGCACTAAAAGGAGATAAAGTATTGTGGGGGATTTTAGGCTTATTAGCCATATTTTCCTTTTTGCCCATTTTTAGTGTTAGTTCAAATTTAGTTTATGTAGTTGGGAAAGGGACCCCTTGGGGCTATTTGATGAAACATTTTGTGATTCTCACAATTGGTTTTGTTTTGCTGTTTTCGGTTCATAAAATTCCTTCTTATTATTTCAGAGGAATTTCAATTTTAATGCTTCCCATAGTAGTCTTGCTACTTATCTATACGGCTACACAGGGAACAGTTATTGCTGGGGCAAATGCAAGTCGCTGGATCCGAATCCCGATCATCGGGCTTAGTTTTCAAACCTCTACACTAGCTTCTGTGGTCCTGATGACGTATTCGGCCACCTATCTTTCAAAACTAGAGGAAGCCACTCCTACTTTTAAAAGTTCATTACTTCGTTTTTGGTTGCCTGTTTTTGTTGTAGTACTGCTCATATTTCCTTCAAACTTATCAACAGCCGCTCTCCTGTTTTCTATGGTCTTAATGTTGGCATTTATTGCAGGGTATCCCTTGCGTTATTTGATGACTATAATTGGAGCAGGAGTTACAGCAGTGTTGTTATTCTTTTTATTGGTCAAGGCCTTTCCAGGAGTTTTTCCCAATCGGGTGGATACTTGGATGAGTCGAATTGAAAACTTTAGAACGGGCGAAAGTTCGGACGGGAACTATCAGGTAGCCCGGGCAAAGACCGCTATAGTGACAGGTAAAATTTTTGGACTAGGAGCTGGTAAAAGCCGTATGAAAAACTTTTTACCTCAAAGCTCTTCCGATTTTATTTATGCCATCATTGTTGAAGAATTTGGACTTGTAGGGGGCGTTGGTTTGATTTTATTGTACCTGCTCTTACTCTATCGAATCTTGGTAATTTCCTATAAGACCACCAGTGTGTTTGGCAAACTTGCAGTGGTGGGCCTAGGTATTCCCATTGTCTTCCAAGCCTTTATTAATATAGGAGTGGCATTGCAAGTGTTGCCCGTTACGGGTCAAAATTTACCCATGATTAGCAGTGGAGGAACTTCAGCTTGGATGACCTGTATCGCTTTGGGAATTATTTTAAGTATTAGTGTTCAGGAGGAGCTCGCTGCAGCACGTCCTATCGATGAAAGCAACCCTTTAAACGTATTAAGTGAAACCCTTTAAACTCATCATATCAGGCGGGGGTACAGGAGGGCATATTTATCCGGCTCTTGCTATAGCGATGGGTATTAAAGAACACTTTACTGAATCTTCAATTTTATTTGTAGGTGCTAAAGGTAAAATGGAAATGGAAAAAGTTCCAAAAGCAGGTTTTTCTATTGAGGGGCTTTGGATTAGTGGTTTTCAAAGGTCTTTATCACTTCAAAACCTATTGTTTCTCTTTAAATTGATTAGCAGTTTGTGGAATGCGTTTCGAATTTTAAAACGTTTTAAGCCCGACGTAGTAGTAGGTACAGGCGGCTTTGCTAGCGGACCGCTTTTGCAAGTTGCACAATGGTTAAGAGTACCCACCCTTATTCAAGAACAAAATTCATATCCCGGGATTACCAATAGAATTTTAAGTAAAAAGGTGGATCGAATATGTGTGGCTTATAAAGGCTTAGAACGATTTTTCCCAAAATCTAAAATTCAGTTGACAGGAAATCCCGTTCGGGCCTCCTTAACCCAATCCCATTCCAGCGAAAAAGCAAAAACGTTTTTTGATCTCGATCCCAAAAGAAAGACCTTGGCCGTTATTGGAGGAAGTTTGGGAGCGAAGCGAATCAATGAATTGATTCATTCTGAATTGGATTTTATTCGAGATCAGGGACTCCAAGTGTTGTGGCAATGTGGTTCGTTGTATTATGACACCTACAAATCTTCACAGTCCAAAGGGGTAGTAATCCGACCCTTTGTTTATGAAATGGAAAATTTTTATGCTGCTGCAGATTTTATCATATCACGCGCAGGGGCTGGGAGTATTTCTGAACTTTGCTGTGTTGGCAAACCCCTTTTGCTGATCCCCTCTCCAAATGTGACGGCGAACCATCAATTTCACAATGCAGCTGCTTTGGTTGAGGAGGAGGCCGCTCTTTTAATTGAAGAAAACGAACTGGATGAAAAATTTAAAACGCAGTTTTCAGCTTGGGTTTCAAATACAGTACAACAACAAAAAATGCAAGCAAACTTAAAAGCTTTGGCAAAGCCTGAGGCTACCCAAACCATCCTTAACGAAATACAACAGCTCCTATGACCGAAGCTCCGAAACATACCTATTATTTTATCGGCATCGGTGGTGTGGGCATGTCCGCTTTGGCGCGTTGGTGTCTGAGGTCGGGTCATGAAGTTTACGGTTATGACAAAACACCTTCTGAGATAACAGCCCAACTCATTCAAGAAGGTATAAAAATCACTTTTGATTCAAAAACCTCGGCTTTATCGCTTAATTTATTAGGAGCAGATGTTCGTGTAGTCTATACGGCTGCTATAGATCAAAGCCATCCTCAATTGGCATATTATTTTGCACAAGGGAACCGTGTGATGAAACGCGCTCAATTTTTAGCAGCTTGCTGTGCTGATAAAAAGACACTTGCCGTAGCAGGAACCCACGGGAAAACAACCACAGCGGCAATTTTAACCCATATTTTTACGAAAACAAATCAGTCCTTTACTTCAGTAATGGGTGGATTTATGAATCACAATTCTTCTAATTTAATTGGAACAGGTTCAGAAACTTTTATTGTTGAAGCGGACGAATTCGATCGCTCCTTTTTGCATTTACATCCAAGTTTTGCCTGTATCACTTCCTTAGAACCTGACCATCTGGATATATATAAAACGGAAGCCGCTTTTTTAGAAGCTTTTGTTCAATTTTCGAAGCAAGTCGAGCAAAAATTGATTGTTGCACATGGGCTTCCTATTTCGGGATTGACTTTTGGAGTTGAAGTTGCAGCAGATTACAAGGCCTTTAATCTTCAAACAACCGATGAAGGATACCGTTTTGATTTAGCGACTCCCACAGGACTTTTCAAAGCGGTGTGTTTAAATCAACTGGGTAGTCACAATGTAGCCAATGCACTTGCCGCAATAGCCCTAGCAGAACAAGCAGGTCTTGAAATGGAGGAGATTTTACCTACCCTAAAAAGTTTTCCAGGCGTTTATCGGCGGATGAATCTGTACCGGTGGAAAGAGGCGGTTGTAATCGATGATTACGCACATCATCCAACCGAAATTCAACGTGTCTTTGAAACGCTTCAAAGCTTTTTTCCCGGCCAAAGAAATTGTGTGGTCTTTCAGCCCCATCTTTTTTCTAGAACGCGGGATTTTTGGGATGAATTTTCAACTGTTTTGTGCCAATTCGATGAAGTGGTTCTTATGGAAATTTATCCTGCAAGGGAAATGCCGATACCCGGCATCACCTCAGAAATCTTGTTAGACGGCTTGGCGCACAATCAAAAAAAGTGTATCCCTAAAACTGAGATTCAATCGGTTTTAGAAACCAGTGAAGCTTCCGTTTTTGCATTGTTAGGCGCAGGCGACATTGGAACCGAAATACAGCAATTAAAACCCAAATTTACAAGTCTATGAAAATCAAAAAATCCAGTTTGTTTTTGGCAACCACAATTCTCTTTTTTGGGGGTTGTTGCTGGTTTGCACAGTATCGATATCAGCAGAAAAAACCTCTGAAAATAGAAGTGAATTTTAGTCATACTCCGCAGTTCTTAAATGAGGCTGTGGTTAATAAATTGTTAACACAAAAGCTAGGTGATGAGTCTAGCCTGAGGAAAGATAGTTTAGATTTGAATATGCTTGAAAACCACGTGAACAGTACACCAGAGGTCGAAAATATCGAAATTTTTGTTCGGCCAGAAGGGACGCTTTCGCTTCTAATTACAGAGAGACAACCGCTTTTTAAGGTAGTCTCGAACCCCCCTTTTTTCTCGGATGCTAGTGGCGTACTTTTTGCTTTTAAAACTTTAGATTCGATTTCCTATCCTGAGTTTCATTCACCTACTCCTACATTGTCCATGGAACCCACAGCAGCACTTATTTCAACTCTTAAAAAGGATTCTTTTCTCTCCCGTGAATTGGAATCCATATCGCTAGAAAATAACCAATACGAGCTCCGTTTAAAATCTTATGATTTTCAAGTGGTTTTTGGAGCGCCAACCCGAATCCAAGAAAAAATAAAAAAATTAAAAGTGTTTTGTGCGTTTCAAAATGTACAAGACAGCCTAGGAACGTATCAAAAAATTAATTTAAGCTTCAAAAAACAAGTAGTCGCATCAACATTTTAATATTATGGAACAGACAAATTTTTCAGTTGGACTTGATATTGGCACGACAAAAATCGTGGCTTTAGTAGGACAAAAAAACGAATTCAATAAGGTCGAGATTTTGGGCGTAGGAAAGTCGAAAAGCCTTGGAGTGCATCGGGGAGTTGTGAATAACATTACCCAAACAATTCAATCCATTCAGCAGGCTGTGGACGATGCCAATACCAATTCCGGACTTCAGATAAGTGATGTTGTGGTAGGAATAGCAGGACAGCACATTCGCAGTATTCAACACAGTGACTACATCACCAGAGAAAACCCAGAATCTGTGATTGATGAGGAAGATATCCAACGATTGATTCAGCAGGTTTACAAATTGGTAATGTTGCCTGGAGAGGAAATCATTCATGTCCTACCCCAAGAGTATAAAGTTGACGGACAAGGCGAAATCAAAGAGCCCATCGGAATGCATGGAGGTCGCTTAGAGGCCAATTTTCATGTAGTGGTAGGACAAGTTTCTTCTATAAAAAACATCGGTCGTTGTATCAAAAGTGCTGGGCTCAACATGGCAAATATCACTCTAGAACCCTTGGCCTCCTCGGAAGCGGTATTAAGTTATGAAGAAAAAGAAGCGGGTGTCGCCCTGATTGACATAGGAGGCGGGACCACCGATTTGGCGATTTTTAAAGACGGTATCATTCGACATACAGCGGTGATTCCCTTTGGTGGAAATGTAATTTCTGAGGATATCAAGGAAGGCTGCTCCATTATTGAAAAACAAGCCGAATTGTTAAAAATCAAATTTGGATCTGCCTGGCCGGGTGAAAATCGCGATACCGAAATCGTTTCTATCCCTGGTCTTCAGGGAAGAGATCCTAAGGAAATCTCATTGAAAACACTCTCTAAAATTATCAATGCGCGTGTTGTAGAAATTATAGAACAAGTGTTTTTAGAAATCAAAAATTACGGTCATAACGACCAAAAGAAAAAACTCATTGCTGGAATTGTATTGACTGGGGGTGGAAGCCAACTGAAGCACTTAAAACAGCTAGTAGAATACATCACGGGAATGGATACTAGAGTGGGATATCCCAGTGAGCACCTTGCTGGAAATACACAAGAAGCGGTTTCAAGTCCACTTTTTGCTACTTCTGTAGGACTTCTTATGAATGCCTTAGAAGAAGCACCAGCGGGGAGAACAACTGAAGATACTGCTGAAGGAGTACCCACTGAATTATCAAGTGAAGAGCGCGCCACAGTTGATGTTTCTCAACAACGAAAATCAATTTTAGATCGTTTTGGGGAAAAATTAAAAGAATTTTTAGATAACGCATAATTAATAGCCAGATGGACCAAGAAGAAACTAAAGGAATCAATTTCGATCTGCCCAAAAACAGAAGTAACGTCATTAAAGTGATTGGCGTAGGGGGTGGGGGTAGCAACGCGATCAATTATATGTTCCAGCAAGGGATCAAAGGAGTCGATTTTGTCATTACCAATACCGATGCCCAAGCGCTTTCCGAGAGCGGTGTGCCTACCAAAATCCAACTAGGTGCGAGCCTGACAGAGGGTTTAGGAGCGGGAGCCAACCCTGAGGTTGGAGCGCAAGCTGCCAAAGAAAGTCAAACCGAGATTGAAACAGTTTTGTCCACCCAAACCAAAATGGTCTTTATTACAGCAGGAATGGGAGGAGGAACAGGTACAGGAGCTGCTCCAGTCATTGCTCAAATGGCAAAATCGTTAGATATTTTGACGGTGGGAATTGTAACCATGCCGTTTCAGTTTGAAGGGCGTTTGCGTTTGGAACAAGCACAAAAAGGGCTAGAGCGTATTAAAGAAAGTGTAGATGCGCTGATTGTAATCAACAACAACAAGCTGCGGGAAGTCTATGGGAACCTCGGATTTAAAGCAGGTTTTGCCAAAGCAGATGAAGTTTTGGCGACGGCAGCGCGTGGAATTGCAGAAGTGATTACCCATCACTACACTCAAAATATCGACCTTAAAGATGCCAAAACTGTACTTACCAATTCTGGAACCGCCATTATGGGGTCGGGAGCAGCCTCTGGAAGTAACCGAGCACAAGAGGCCATTGTAAAAGCGTTGGATTCCCCCTTGTTGAACGACAATAAAATCACTGGTTGTAAAAATGTTTTATTGTTGATTGTTTCGGGAACAGATGAAATTACGATTGACGAAATTGGAGAAATCAATGATTTTATCCAAGCGGAAGCTGGAAACCATACGAACATCATCATGGGAGTAGGGGAAGATGAAAACCTGGGTAACGAAATTTCGGTTACTGTAATTGCGACGGGTTTTGGACAGGAACAACAAAATGAAATTTCAAATACCGAAGCCAAAAAAATCATTCATACGCTAGAAGACGAACAAAAAATAGTACATGATCTCAGTGAAGAATCGAATGAACTTCCTTTTGGTTCGTCACAAAATCAAACAGAAATGCCCATAGCACCTGTTTCTTCCTTGGAAAGTAAAAACCAAGACCCCTTGATTCCGATGAATTCGATACTGCACGATATTGAAGTAGAAGCAGAAGTTGTTTTCAATGGAGTGGAAATTCAAGATACGGAAGAAGCGACCCCTTTTATGCAAGAAGAAGCTTTCTTTTTTGAAACTGCTGATCCTGATTTTGAATCAGTAGACAGTCAGGAATCCAACGAAGAATCAACAGATTTCGAAATCAATGAGGAGGCTGAAGTAGACTCTTTTGAAATGGAACAAACCACTTTTTCCGATCTGGAAGAGAGAGAATTTGATTCCGAAGTTCAAGAGGAAAACGCAGTAACCCCCGAAACGGTTGACCCTGAGGTAAATGAATTTTCGGATCGTGAAGAGCCCTTTGCCGAATCCCCGCTTTTTGAACCTCAGTTTGGAGAAGTAAGTGAATCGGTTGAGGAAACTGATTTTACAGAAACACCAACTTCTGAAGTCGAAATATCTGAAGAGGAAGAATTTATTTTTAATGAAGTAACCAATCCTTTATTCGAAATGGACGTGGTGGATCCTGAGATCGTTCCGAGTGAAAGTCAAATACTCATGGATTTTGAGCTTCCGATTTCAGATCAGAAGCCACAAACGATAGCAACTCCCCAAGAGATGGAAGAGGTTTCGGAGCCCACCGTAGTAGAAAAAGATTTTGAGAATGCCTCACTTGAAGTTCAATTTGAATTAAAAGGTGCTTCTGAAGAAATGGATAGTTCTGCCTTCAAAGCGGAGCCAACGCTTGATTCGAAAGTGGAAGAAGCCAACCCTTTTGAACAGACTATAGATCAAACCGTCTCAACACAGTCCGAAAAACGCAAATCGCATTTAAAGGCATTTAACCACAAATTTTCACACCAGTATCAAAAGGTAGAAGAAATGGAAAAAGAGCCTGCTTACAAAAGAAAAGGACTCGATTTAGATTCGAATTTACCTGAGTCTCCTTCACGGCTTTCTTTGGATAATGACGGGAATGACAATCTTCAGATCCGATCCAATAATTCATTTTTACACGATAACGTAGACTAACTATGGGAATACTTTCAAATTTAACTGAAGAAATAAAAAGCGCCATGCGCGCCAAGGACAGCCTAAAGCTGGAATCGCTTCGTGCTATTAAATCGGCTGTGCTGCTAGCACAAACGGCAAAAGGAGGGGCAGCGGAGCTGAGTGATGAAGAAGCGATAAAAATACTACAGCGCTTGGTAAAACAGCGCAAAGAAAGTGCTTCAATTTTTAGAGATCAGGAAAGGTCCGATCTTGCTACACCCGAAGAAGCTCAAGCGGAAGTAATCGCTTCCTTTCTACCTGAGCAATTGTCGGAAGCAGAAGTGGCAAAAGTTGTGTCTGAAATTATTGTAAAAACAGGTGCTGACGGAATGAAAGATATGGGCAAGGTAATGGGAATGGCCTCGCAAGAATTGTCTGGTAAAGCAGAAGGTAAACTGATTGCCAATCTCGTCAAACAACAATTATCCTCGTAATCTGAGTTTGTATTGAAAGAATTTTAGTGCGGTCTCTTTCCAGAGAGGAAGTGCACTTCACTTGCTTGAATCAAATTCGTAGGTTTATTTTGAATGGATTGATGTAAATTGTGGTTTTAATTCACAACCACAACTTTTTATTTATGAAATTCAACGTTTTTACATTGCTAGGTATTTTTTGTTTTACAATCCAGCTTTCCCAAGCGCAATACGAAGGTTATTCCCAATCAAGATGGGAAGCTCAGCTTCAAATTGAAGAAGCTTTTTTTAAGCAGATCAATACGACCTCTTTTAAAACACATTTAAAAAAACTAACCGAGCGTCCCCATGTAGTGGGGAGTGAGGCCAATGCTGAGGTGCAACGCTACATGGGTGAGGTGATGCAGCACGCTGGATTTGAGGTAACTCAATATCCGTACGATTTGTATTTACCCAACAGACCAGGAAGCTCCCTGATAGAAATCGTAACTCCTTCGAGAGCTGTTTTGAATCAAAAAGAGGACATTATTCCTGGCGATTCTTTTTCAGAAGACCCAGAACTTTGGAAAGGCTGGAATGCCTTTTCGGGAAGTGGTGACGTCACTGCAGAGGTTGTGTATGCCAACTATGGACGTAAAGAAGACTTTGAAATGCTACAAGAACTCGGAGTTGATGTAGAAGGGAAAATTGTATTGGCACGATACGGTGGAAACTTTAGAGGGTTCAAAGCAAAGTTTGCTGAGGCAAATGGCGCTGCTGGGTTGATTATTTTTACCGATCCTAAAGATAGTGGTTATACAAAGGGACTTGTCTATCCGGAAGGACCTTATTACAACGAATCAACTATCCAAAGGGGGTCGCTGTTGACGACTGATTTTACAGGTGATCCATTAACTCCTTTTGAGCCTGCCTTACCTTTGGATGGGAAGAAGAAAATTAAGCGAATGAGTCCTGATCAAGCCCAGTTACACACCATACCCGTCACCCCAGTAGCTTATGGCGAGGCTAAAAAAATATTGGGACAAATGCGTGGGAGAGCAGTGCCGCAGTCCTGGCAAGGGGGGCTTCCCTTTACCTATCGATTGGAAGGGGGTGCTTCCTTGACGGTTCGCTTGAAGGTCGATCAAAAAATCGATTTTGTACGGGCTGCCAATGTCGTAGGAATGCTCAAAGGAAGTGAAGCTCCAGACGAGTGGATTATCTTGGGATGTCACTTTGACGCATGGGGGTTTGGCGCTACCGATCCCAACAGTGGAACCGCCATGTTACTGAGTCTTAGTGAGACGTTAGGGAAACTTAAAAAACAAGGTTATGCACCTAAAAGATCGATTCTAATTGGTCATTGGGATGCAGAGGAACACGGTGTGATTGGTTCTAGTGAATGGGTAGAACAGTTGCGAGATCAACTGAACGCCAAAGGGGTAGTTTATATGAACTTTGACGGAGGTGTATCTGGAAAAAGCTTTAGTGCTTCTGCAGCACCGACACTTAAAAAATTAATGATCGAAACCTCTAAAAAGGTTCGATATCCTTATACCGATCAAAGTTTATTTGAATTTTGGAAAAAAGACACCCAAAGCGAACCGAGTATTGGAAATCTAGGGGGGGGCTCAGACCATATTGCTTTTTATATGCACGCTGGGGTTCCTTCTTTAAGCGGAGGTGCTGGAGGTCCAAATCTGTACCACTCCAATTACGATAGCTTTCAATTTTATGAGCAATTTGTAGATCCTGAATTTCAAATAGGACCTATGGTAGAACACATGGCAGGTTTGATGGCATTACGCATGGCCAATGCTGAACTAATCCCTTATAACTTAAACCGATATGCAGACGATTTGAAACTGCATTTTACAAATGCAACAAACAAAATTAAAGGGTATGACCAAAACTTCGAAGGATTTAATAGTTCAACTGCTGCCATCCGTTCCCTTGAAGTTACTTCTAAAATACTTACAACTCAGCTACAATCGTTTTTAGAGGAAGGAGGTCTTTCCAAAAAAGACCAACGTGCTTTAAACCAACAACTGATTTCTCTAGAGAAGAGTTTTCTGTCTGAGCAAGGAATGTATTTTGGAAAGTGGTATAAATCGCTGTATGCCTCTTCAGATCCTTTTAGTGGATATGCTGCTTGGATCCTCCCTGGTTTGGAATATGAAATTGCACTGAAGTCTTCGGATCGACTTGAAGAGTGGGATACACGTTATGCCGCTGCAATAGTTTCTTTAGAATTAAAAATGAAACAATTACTACAAGATTTGGAATAAGCTTTCTTGTGGTCAACAAAATAAAAAACCCCTCACGAAAGTGAGGGGTTTTTCTATTAAACAATATCAAAAATTTCTAGTTGATATTCTCGTTTGATTGAATCTCAGAGATCGTAATGGGTAAGAAACTACCAGGCGAATTGATCGCTGGAGAACTTCCAATCCAATATTCTGAAGGACTTGCAAATCGATAGTGATCTGAGATTCTTCTTCCTTGTAGGAATAAGTTCACTCGTCTAGAATGCTCCAATAACTCTTGTGCATCTATTTGACCACTGTAAGGAGTCAACCCATCCAATGCTCTTATTTTGTTAATATGAGCTGTGAAGTTTGCAGTGTCCCCGCTTGCTAAAGCATTTTCTGCGATAATCAAGTGCATTTCTCTACCAGAAACTACAGGATACTCAGGATACAATCCAGGAGCCGTAAAGTTGACTACATTCTTGTATAAAGCAGGATCTGCAATATTGTCGATGGGATCCATTAGCGAAATTGTTGTCGCTGGATTTCCATCGCCAATTGCATCTGGACGTTTTGCATCTGTGGAGATCACGTATGTATCAGAAAGTCTCATTTCAAGACGATCGTTTACTTCTCCCGCAATGTCCAAAGCGCCAACCGTCTCAGGTGCTGAGGCAGAAGTGACTAAGTTTACAGAGAAATCATCTCCCAAATCAGCTAAAGCCTCTGCAGCTAATGCAGCAGCAGCTGAAGAACTTACAAGAGGGGTTGCTGTATTCACAGGGTTGTTTTTTGCCCAAATCCCTTTAGAAAATTCAGCTCTTGCTTTTGTTGCTTTAAGCGCAGAGGTAAGCCCTGCGTTTAAGGCGATTGCTTTGTTTAGATATCCTATAGCAGTATCGTAAAGTGACCCCATATTTCCAGGACCCACAGGGGGAGCTGCTTCAGTTTTTACAGAGCCCACAACAAAGTCATCAAACATATCAGCAATAATCATATAAGTGACAGCACCATACCAATAGGCTCTGGCTAGGTCAGTTCTATTTGCATCAGAGAAGGCATTAGTTGTACTAAATTCTTCTCCTCTAGCGATCACATCATCTGCCCAGTAGCGCGCTTCAGCAACAAAGAAAAAGGCAGCATCCACAAATTCGTTGTTGATGTTGTCCACATTTCCAAAATTTAACTGTTGCCACGCGTCACGAGACCCGATCCAGATCATTTCATCACTTGCCACTGAATAAGGTGCAAGTATATTTCCATAGGCTCTTACAGTAACACCTTCCAGCCCGTTAACCATGGGGGTAAATGCACTTACACCTAATTGTTCTTCCAATAAGTTATTCGGGTTATTAGCATCCAAGCTACACCCGAGGAACATAATGATGGAAGTCAAAAGAATAAATGTTTTTTTCATTGTATTTATATTTTTCATTTTTTCCATTATTTAAAATCCTACTTTAAGAGTAATGATAGCTTGTCTTGGAACAGGCCAACCAAATGCAGCAATACCTTGCCCAAAGTTTTGGTCTAAATTAGAGCCACTTCCACGACCTACAAAATTGATTCGAGGATCAACCCCTGAATATCCTGTAAAGATTGCTATGTTTCTTCCTGACAACCCTAATGAAGCTGTTTGTAAGCCGAACGAATCTAAAATACTACCTGTAAATTGGTAATTTAAACTCAATTCATTCCAGCTGATATAATCTGCTTTTTCTAGTGTGTTTAACCCAGAGAAGGGAGCTAAAGCAAGTGTATCATTTAACCACTCGTCTAATGCATCAACTCTAACTGATGGATCATTTAAAGGGTTAAAACTTCCATCAACACCACCGGTAGCGTAGTCTCTGACTACTCTTGAAGAGGTTGGTAAGTTTCGACCAATAGCTCCATTTGCTTGACGGAATGCATCTGTTAGGTTGTTGATTACAAAATTTCCTGCTTTGTACTCGAATGTCGTACTTAACGTAAAGTTTTTGTAAGTCAATGAACCACCAAAAGATCCTGTCCAGTCTGGAGTTGCTTTTCCTAGATAGTGGTCTAAGTAGTCACCATCTCCGTCTTCATCTGCAAGAAGTACACTTCCTGTTCCAACAGAAGTAGGAACACTTCCTACTGTATCGGGTGTTTGTCCAGTGAAATAAGAAATCAATTGATCTCTTGTATCGGGCAGTCCATCTGAATTTGCGATGTCCACAGGAAGTTGGTTTGCTCCAACATCTAGTAGCTTTGCACCAAAGTTTGCTCCAGGCGCCTCTCCTTCGATCAAGAAGTTACGGTATCTTGGATAGGAACCCCCTACTTTTAATGGTGGAGCTCCTCCTAAACTTACAACTTGATCTCTGTAATAAGCACCGTTTACATATAGGTTTAAAGTTAAATCTTGTGTTCTGATTACAGTTCCACTAAGATTGATCTCCATCCCATATGCAGAAAGTTCACCAATGTTGGTTAACTGGGTATTTCTAAATCCTCCAGAAAGGGGAAACTGACGTGCATAAAGCGCATCTTCAGTAACTCGATCAAAGTAAGTAAACTCTAAGTTTACTTTATCATTGATTAAACCAGCTGTAAATCCAACTTCCCATTCTTTAGAAATTTCAGGAGATAACTCTGGATTACCAAGGTTATTTGGAGCAATACCCGCTCCAGTTGCAGATGCTAGGGCTTGGTATGAAGTCAATGCACTAAATGCCAAAGGCTGAAGACCAGATTGTCCATAAGATCCTCTTAGCTGCAAAGAGCTGATAGGGCCTATATCATTCCAATTGGCAGAATCCGATGGGATGTAGGATGCAGATACTTTTGGATAAAATGCTGCATTAAACTCACTACCAAAGGCGGAGTTGGCATCCAGACGTGCTCCAAGTGTGACAAACAACTGATCGCTAAACCCAATTTGTTCTTGTGCAAAGATCCCAGCTGTAATGTTTTCAGTGAAAAATTCGAATACACTCTGAATTCCAGCAGCAGAAGTTACCTCAAATCCAGGACCTGGAAATTCGGTTCCTTGCGCACCTAAAATTTTAGTTTCTTCAGAAATATACTGCCCTCCAATTATTAAGTTTGACGTTATGCTGCTTGAGATGTTGTTGTTAAAAGAGGCTTTTACTTCACCTGTCTGGGCTAAGAAGTTACGCGTATCCGCACTTAACTGTCCCAGTGGACGACTCCCTGAAAAACCATCGATATTCCAAGCAAATGGCCAAAAATTAGTACTAGACTGGCTAGAGTAGTTCAAACCAAAAGTTGCGTCTATTTTTAACCAATCTGTAGGATAAAAATTAACTCCCATACTTCCGTTGTAGTTACTCACTTTTGAGTCAATGGAAACTTGAAGTGTTTCGTCTACTGTTGCAAAGGCAATAGTACCTGTGGTATTGTTTTCACCTGCAAGCTCAGGTTTACTAAACTGTGCCAAAGACCCAACTCCATAAATGTTGTTGTTGTTTTCTGCAGTTGTACTAAATCTTGAAGTAAATCCTTGTGTCAATCGAATATTCCACTTGTCACTTGGATTGATATTTAAGTTAATGTTAAACTGTGCCAATCGGTCGAGGTCAGTTGCATTGGTTTCTTGACCTTCTAGATAACCGTCTCTTTCCTGTGCGCCAAAAGGACCATCAGTGTAAGAGTATCGTGCGGAAGTAAAGTAGGTAATTTTTTCAGTACCCCCGGAAACGTTCGCATTTATGGTATTTTGAACTCCTGTTTCATACAGGTCTTCCATCGCGTTTGTGCTGATTAACTGATAGGGTCTAATGGTATACCCGTAAAATTGGGACAAATCAGCCGCTGTTGATGCACTACTTGTCCATCCCGTATTGTCAGGTACGGCTCCAATAGGATAGCTAATAAATCCTTGAGTGGCTTTAAAACCAAAACGTGGAGTACCAATTTGACCTTTTTTAGTAAAGATCTGGATCACCCCGTTACTTGCTTCTGTTCCAAATAATGTGGCCGCAGAGGCACCTTTAAGGATTTCTACTCTTTCAATGGACTCTGGGTTGATATCATCTAGACGTGAGGTAGAACCACCCCCACCAGATCCAACAAATCCACCACCGAATCCTCCGCCTCGGTCAATACGAATCCCGTCTACAATGACAATGGGTTCGTTCAACTGAGATAAAGAAGCGTTTCCACGAATACGGATTTGCGCACCCTCACCAGTCAATCCACCAGAAGGAAATGCCACGATACCGGGCTCACGTCCTGCTAATAAATCCGAGAAACTGTTTATGGGTAATTTTTCCAGACTAGCTGTTGTAATCGATCCAATACTGTTTCCTAGTTGCTTTTTCGCAACCGGCGCTCCAGTTCCTGTAACGACTATTTCGTCAAGTTCCGAAGCAGAAAAACTCATTTGAAGATCTTGAGTTACGTCAGAAGATCCAACAGTTACTGCTTGGGAAAGTTTAGAATATCCCGTGTAAGAGACTTCTAGTACATAATCTCCAGCATCTAGACCATTGATGAGATAATTCCCGTCAAAGTCTGATACGGTTCCCTTGTTCGTTCCTTGAACAAGTACGGTCACCCCCAGAAGAGGCTCTCCCGTGTCTACATCAGTTATCGTTCCTGAGATCGATTGCTGTGCAAAAGTGATTACTGGAATCAGCAAAGCCCATAAAAAGGCATTGAATTTCAGTTTTTTAGATTTAGTTTTCATCATATAATTTTTGATTTTGTTAAAAAAACGTTAACGAATATACTGTTTTTTTTACTTACGATGTAAATATTGATGTTACAAAGCATGACACTTTGAATTAGCTGTCAATAATTTTTGTAAATTCACTCCTTTAAAACAATTATTATAAATACTTTTTTAAAAGAAAAAGGGCCCAGTAGTTCAACTGGATAGAATATCAGATTTCGGCTCTGAGGGTTGGGGGTTCGAATCCTCCCTGGGTCACAAATAAATCAACAAAAAGTGGAAACGAAGCAAGCTCAAAATAAAGAGCTTGCTTTTTATTTTGAGTGATGCTGGAGTTTCTTTTGTTGATTTTCAAAGCGGAGCTTTGTGAGGATCACGGAGTAATCCTTCAAATAGAGTATACTGAACTTGTTTGAGAGTTTCTTTTGTTGATTTTCAAAGCGGAGCTTTGTGAGGATCTTTCATTTTCTTTTAGCTATTGGGAAAATCATAAATATCTTATTTTAAATTACTTAAAAATATTTGAGTACCATTCTTTTGAAGAAGACTCGCACTAGGAGTTACTGATTTTTTAAGATTTTCGTATCTTGATATTTTAAACAGAAAAACAATTGCATTTAAACTTGTCCGATAGGGATAGGAGTACAGAAAAAGCAGCTCAGCTTTTAGAAACTCACTACGGTATTAAAGGAGAATTGCTTCCACTTCCAGGTGAAATTGATTTAAATTTCAAAGTAACCACTGCAGAGAAAAAGCGGTATGTTTTTAAAATTGCGCCCAAAGATGTTGATTTTGATTATTTGGATTTTCAGCAAAAAATTCTTTTGCATCTCAAAGGGCAAGATGCACCTCAGGTTATACAGGACCTCCATCAAAATCCCACTGCAGTTTTTTATGACGACCAAGGGGAAAAACGATCGATACGTTTGTTGTCATGGATTTCAGGGCGAGTTTGGAGTCAGGTCAACCCCTATACTAAAACCTTGCGCTATCGTCTTGGGGTCTCCTGTGGGAGTTTAACCCAGCGGTTGCAGTCTTTTGACCATCCCCATGCCCACCGATATTTTGAATGGGATTTAGCCCAAGGGGAATGGGTAGAAGAGCATTTGAGTCTTTTTAATAAAAAACAAAAAGCTACGCTACAGTTTTTTATTGATTCCTTTAAGGACATTCAAAAAACGTATCAAACCCTGAGAAAAAGTGTAGTGCACAACGACGCAAATGATAACAACATCATCGTCTCCGAGGATGTAGTCAGTCCAAGTATCTGTTCACTTATAGATTACGGAGACGCCATTCACACCCAGACCCTAAACGATCTTGCTATTTGTTGTGCCTATGCCATTATGGACGTTCCCGATCCGCTAGAGGCAGCACTTCCGCTGGTAAAAGGATATCACGATTCTTTTCCACTTGAAGAAAACGAACTTGCTCTTTTATACACACTTATTGGAATGCGCCTTGTAGTGTCTGTTACCAAATCTGCGATCAATAAAATAGAGAACCCCACTAATGAATATTTAGGGATTAGCGAAAAACCAGCATGGGAGCTTCTTCAAAAGTGGGTCACAATTACTGCAGACTTTGCACATTTTCGATTTCGAGAAGCCTGTGGACTAGAGCCCCATCCCCACTATTCTGATTTTGTAGCCTGGGCAAAACAGGAAGAAGTTTCGTTACAAGCACTCTTCCCAACTTTAGAAAGAACCTCAGTATTTCCATTAGATTTAAGTGTTTCTAGTTCTTGGGTGGGTAGAGAAGAAACCTTTAATGACTTGGACCACTTTCAATTTAAATTGAATCAAATCCAAAAAAAAAATTCTGACAAACTCATAGCCGGGGGATATTTAGAACCTCGGTCACTTTACACGTCTTCAGCCTATGACAAATACGGAAACGAAGGACTGGAAAAAAGATGTATTCACCTAGGGGTTGATTTTTGGGTTCCCGCTACCACTCCTGTCCATGCCTTGTATGAAGGGGAAGTAGTTATGGCGGTCAATGACGAGGGTGATAAAGCATATGGGGGAATGATCGTACTGCGGCACGATATAAAAGACATCACATTTTATTCGCTTTATGGTCATTTATCAAAAAAAAGTATAGCAGAAGTTAACATCGGTAAAAAAATAAGCAAGGGAGCTTGTCTAGGATGGATCGGAAAAGTTACAGAAAACGGCAATTGGGCGCCCCATTTACATTTTCAAATCACACTTTCGCTTTTAAATTATCAAAACGATTTTCCAGGAGTCACCTATCACAAACAAATCCAGACCTGGAAATCCCTTTGTCCCAACCCTAACTTACTTTTTAAAAATGTTGTTTTGAACGTCTCTAAAGAAGTAAATTCAGAAGCCCTCATAAAAGATCGCAAAGCAAATTTGGGGAGAGGCATGAGTTTACAATACCAAACTCCTATTCATATGGTTCGTGGTGCAGGAGCTTTCTTGGTCGATCAAAACGGGCGGCATTATTTAGACATGGTCAATAACGTAGCGCATGTAGGTCATGAACATCCTCAGGTGGTCAAAGCGGGGCAGCTTCAAATGGGGCTACTCAATACCAATACCCGTTATTTACATGAAAATATAATCCGTCTTGCCAAACGATTGACTGCTACTTTTCCCAAAGAATTGAGTGTGGTTCACTTTGTCAATTCTGGAAGTGAAGCCAATGAACTCGCCTTGCGAATGATGAAAACCGTTACGGGTTCTAATCAAATCCTAGCCTGTGAGTCAGGCTACCACGGAAATACCAATGCTTGTATTGATATGAGCTCGTATAAATTTGATGGAAAGGGAGGAAGTGGCAAACCGGAACACATACATATTTTTCCGATACCCGATGCCTTTAGAGGGAAATATCGCGGGGCGGATACGGCTGGTGGTTATGTACGTGAAGTGGAAGATCTAATAGGCCTTTTAGAAAAACAGGAAAAAAAGGTAGGAGGATTGATTGTGGAACCCATCATCAGTTGTGGAGGACAGGTTGAATTGCCAAAAACGTTTCTGCAAGGGGCATTTAAAGCGGTGAGAAAGGCTGGAGGCCTTTGTGTAATTGACGAAGTTCAAACGGGCTGTGGTCGAGTAGGATCTCATTTCTGGGGATTTGAATTGTATGATGTCGTTCCTGATATTGTAACCATCGGGAAACCCCTAGGAAATGGACATCCTGTAGCTGCTGTGGTTTGTACCCCCGAAGTAGCTGCGCAATTCAATAACGGAATGGAGTTTTTCAATACGTTTGGGGGTAATCCAGTTTCCTGTGCTATTGCCCACGAGGTTTTGGAGGTTATAGAAGAAGAAAAGCTTCAAAAAAATGCACTTACTATTGGAAGTTTTTTAAAATCAGGATTACAGGATTTAGCAAAACAGCATCCCATTTTAGGTGATGTTCGTGGCCAGGGCTTGTTTCTCGGTGTAGAATTTGTGAATAAGGATCTTCAGCCCCTTGCGGCTGAGGCAGATTATGTGATCAACAGAATGAAGACCTGTGGAGTTCTTCTAAGTGCCGATGGACCTGACCATAATGTGATTAAAATCAAGCCCCCATTGGTGTTTTCAATGCAAGATGCCCATTATTTTTTAAACCATTTATCCCTTGTTTTACGAGAAGATTGTATTCATTCAGGATAATAAATGTGTACTAAGACAATGATTCATTTTTTTTTGTAAATTGTTGTATCTATAAATTATTTATTATGAATGAACTAGTAGTTGTAATTATTGGCGCAATTGTTCTTGTAGGAGGCGTTATTTTATACGCTGTTGTTTCAACAGCCACAGGACTAGAAGAAGATAAAAATCAAAACTACATACCGGATTGGATTGAAAAAAAATTCCCTTCAATTTTTAAGGGTGGTAAGGATTTGTAGGATACGATTTTTAAAAAAAATAGAATTTGTTTGTGTTTAAAAGCAATAAACATCAAATTTGTGTTTGTTTAAATCGCATTAAATTACCATCATGAGACCATACCTTCTTAACTTTCTTTTTGTATCCTTTCTTTTTCTAACACAAGTACAGGGGCAAACACAAGAAAATCCCTGGTTATTTTCTGTCAATTCAAACCTGATACTTCTCAATGAAGAAGGAGTTGAATCTGGAATTAATTTTGGTGGTCCTGCCCTAAGCTTGAGTCGAAACCTTTTTGGAGGGATTTCTTTAGGTGCTCAATACGCTTTGGGGAATGTAGCTAATTTTAATGAATCCTATGACTATTCCTCTCTTGATGGGTTTTTGAAAGTAAATCTCATAAACGGTAATGTTTTGCCTTACGTTATTGGGGGATATGGATTTTCCCTATTTTCAGACGGATCAGATAGACCTGGTTTTTTCCCCTCTACAGAAACGAGTAGAACTCTTTTTGGAGGTGTAGGAATTTCTTTCTATCTCAGCGATAAATTTTCAGTAAATCTTCAATCTACCTTTAGGTCTATGAATGAAAATGATGGATTTGATCACATTCAAAATTTTGTGGGCTTGAGTTACGGTTTTGGATCTGGAGACTCCGATGGAGACGGTGTTTCAGATAAAAAAGATAAATGCCCCAATGTTCCCGGCCTAAAAGAATATGAAGGCTGTCCCGATACAGATGGTGATACAATTATTGACAAAGAAGATCAATGTCCAGAAATTCCTGGATCTCCAGAATTTAACGGTTGTAAAGATACGGATGGAGATGGAATTGCAGATCCAGAAGATAGTTGCCCAGAAATTGCAGGCACTCTCGAAATGAGCGGCTGTCCAGACACAGATGGCGATGGCGTTGCTGATCCCTTGGATGAGTGTGTCAATAGTTCAGGTCCTGAGGAAAACAACGGTTGTCCGTGGCCTGATACAGATGGGGATGGTGTAAACGACAACGAGGACCTCTGTAAGGATGAGCCAGGTTCTGCTGAAAATAATGGTTGTCCTGAATTGTCTAACGAGATTATGGCTACTCTAAATGAGTTTGGCGCAAGAATAAATTTTGCTGCCAATAGCTATCAAATATTCGGGCGTAAAACACTTGAAAATTTAGAAAAAATAAAAACCCTCTTGTCAGAAAATCCTGATGGAAACCTATTGATAGAGGGCTATGCTTCTGCAGACGGAGAAGAGAATTACAATATTGAACTCTCTGTAAAACGCGCTGAGGCGGTTCGGACGTATCTGATTGGTATTGGTGTCTCTGAAACACGACTTGAAGTTCAAGGTTATGGAGAGGAGAGTCCTATTGGTGATAATGAACAACCTGAAGGGAGAGCAGTAAACCGTCGTGTTCAGTTTAAATTAAAGCGTAATTAAGCTTTTTTAAGTAATTGAATTTTAGCTTCTGGATCAGGGGCTCCAAATACATAACTTCCAGCTACAAGAACATCAGCTCCGCAGGAGATGAGTTTGGAAGCATTCTTATCGGTTACACCCCCGTCTATCTCTATCAAACAGGAAGTCTTTTTAGTTTTAATGAGTTCCTTTACTTCTTTGACTTTTTCAAAAGTATTTTCAATAAAGGATTGTCCGCCAAAACCTGGATTGACGCTCATTAAACAGACCAAGTCGATGTCTTGGATAATCTCACTCAGGCTTTGAATGGGTGTGTGCGGGTTTAAAGCAACTCCCGCTTGCATCCCACAGCCTTTTATTTTTTGAATGCTTCGGTGTAAATGAGTACAGGCCTCATAATGTACGGTTAGAATTTCCGAACCCAAAGCGGCAAAGGTTTCGATATATCGATCCGGATCTACAATCATCAAATGCACATCCAGTGGTTTCTGTACGTGTTTTTGGATGGCTTTGAGAACAGGCATTCCAAAAGAAATATTGGGTACAAAAACTCCATCCATAATATCGATATGAAACCAGTCGGCTTCACTGGAGTTGACCATCGCAATGTCTCGCTCCAAGTTTGCAAAATCAGCGGCGAGGAGAGAGGGTGCTATTCGTATGGACATAAAATATATTTGAAATACAAAGATATAAAAAAAGCAACCCTTGGGTTGCTTTAATTCTTTATCCTAAATAGGTTTTGAGAATTTTACTTCTCGAGGTGTGTTTCAATCTTCGAATGGCTTTTTCTTTAATTTGACGAACCCGCTCCCTAGTGAGATCGAAGGTTTCCCCAATTTCTTCTAAAGTCATCGCATGTTGATCTCCCAATCCAAAATACAAGCGAACTACATCAGCTTCTCTAGGTGTCAAGGTTTCTAGAGCACGTTCTATTTCGGTTCGAAGAGACTCATGCAGTAGGGTTCTTTCTGGGTTAGGTGACTCACCACTGTTCAATACATCGTATAAGTTCGAATCTTCTCCTTCTACTAAGGGGGCATCCATGGATACGTGTCGCCCAGAGTTTTTAAGAGATTCTTTTACATCGTTGATGGTCATGTCTAATTCCTTTGCAATTTCCTCAGCAGAGGGGGCTCTTTCGTGCGCCTGCTCTAGAAAAGCATAGGTTTTATTGATCTTGTTGATCGATCCAATTTTATTGAGTGGAAGACGGACAATACGAGACTGCTCTGCCAAGGCTTGCAAAATAGATTGACGAATCCACCATACGGCGTACGAAATAAACTTGAATCCCCGAGTTTCGTCAAAACGTTGTGCAGCCTTGATCAAACCGAGGTTACCCTCATTGATTAAGTCGGGGAGAGTTAAGCCTTGATTTTGGTACTGTTTTGCTACAGAAACAACAAATCGCAAATTGGCTTTGGTCAATTTTTCAAGTGCAATTTGGTCTCCCGCCTTAATCCGTTGCGCCAATTCAACTTCTTCCTCCGCAGTAATTAGATCTACTTTTCCAATTTCCTGTAAGTATTTGTCTAGGGAAGCGGTCTCCCGATTCGTAACCTGCTTGGTTATCTTGAGCTGTCTCATTTAAACTATATTTAAATCAAAGTAATACTAGTAATACGAACAAAAAATGCGAATGTTTCAAAAAGCGCCTAAAAAATGTATTATTTTTTTTCAGGTCTAGGTAATAAAGCTTTTCGAGACACTTTTTCCTTTCTCGTACGCGAGTCGATTCCGAAATATTTTACATCTAAAACATCTCCTAGATTCACCACATCACTAACGTTTTCCGTACGTTCCCATGCGAGTTCACTCACGTGAAGTAAGACTTCGTTGCCCGGTGCTTCAAGATATTCTACCACTGCTCCAAAATCAAGCATCTTGATGACCTTTACTTCGTACGTTTCTCCAACTTGAGGTTTAAAGGTTATCGAATCTATTTTTGCTTCCACCATGGCAATCCCTTCAGGAGAAGTACCTAAAATTTCAATAATTCCTTCTTCGGTCACAGGATCCTCGTTTACTACAATCGTACAACCTGATTCTTTCTGAAGTTCTTGAATTACTTTTCCACCCGGTCCGATCAATGCTCCAATATACTCGTTCGCAATACGACGGTAAATCATTTTTGGTGCATGTTCTTTTACCTCTTGGTTTGGAGTATCAATAGTGTCTGTAAGGTGTTTAAGAATGTGTAATCTTCCTTCTCTAGCTTGATTTAGTGCTTGGGTCATGATATCAAAACGCAAACCTTTTATTTTGATGTCCATTTGACACGCTGTGATTCCGTCGGCCGTTCCAGTGACTTTAAAATCCATATCTCCTAGGTGATCTTCATCTCCTAGAATGTCGGATAATACAGCATATTTTTCGCCTTCCGTAATCAATCCCATTGCAATTCCAGAAACGGGTTTATTAATTTGAACTCCAGCATCCATCAAAGCCATGGTCCCTGCACAAACAGTGGCCATAGATGACGAACCATTAGATTCTAAAACCTCAGACACGACACGGATGGTATAGGGACTGTCCGCAGGTACTACTTTTTTCAATGCACGTTGTGCTAAGTTTCCGTGACCTACTTCACGTCTTGACGTTCCGCGTAAGGGTCGTGCTTCACCCGTTGAAAAAGGTGGGAAGTTATAATGCAGATAGAAGCGTTCTTCTCCTTGCTCTGTCGGTAGATCGATGATATTGGCTTCCCTGGATGTTCCAAGGGTTACTGTAGCTAAAGCCTGCGTTTCTCCCCGCGTAAAAATAGAAGAACCGTGTGCGGAAGGAAGGTAATCCACTTCACACCATATAGGTCGGATGTCTGTTGTTTTTCTTCCGTCTAAACGAGCACCTTCATTCAATACTAAGTCACGAACCGCTTTCTTTTGTGCTTCTTTGGTGTATCGGGAGATTAACGCTCCTTTTTCTTCTAGCTCTTCTTCAGAAAACTTTGAGATGTAGTTTTCTTTGATTTCAGAGAATTGTTCAGAACGTTCTCCTTTGGAGAGTGCTTTTTTAGCGATGTCATAAAAGCCCTGATAGGTAGCTTCTATGACTTCTTTTTGTAATTCCGCATCTGCATCTTCTTCTACGTAGGTGCGGGTTTCTTTTTTTCCTGCGGCTTCTGCTAAAGCAACTTGAGCACGAATTTGATCTTTAATTGCTTCGTGTCCAAAAGCGATTGCATCGAGCATTTCTTCCTCAGAAATTTCATCAAATTCACCTTCAACCATGGTCACAGAATCTTCACTTGCACCAATCATAATGTCTATATCCGACCCAGCGAGTTGTTCTTTGCTCGGGTTTATAACAAACATTCCGTCTACGCGGGCTACCCGTACTTCGGAGATAGGATATTCGAAAGGAATATCAGAAAGTTGAATCACTGTAGAAGCGGCTAAGCCTGCTAGCGCGTCGGGCATTACTTGGTCATCATGAGACATCAATTGGATCATGACTTGCGTCTCAGCGTGATAGTCACTAGGGAAAAGAGGGCGTAATACGCGATCCACCAATCGCATGGTGAGAACCTCTTGATCACTAGGACGGGCCTCTCTTTTGAAGAACCCTCCTGGGAATCTTCCGGCGGCTGCAAATTTTTCGCGGTAATCTACTGTCAGGGGTAGAAAGTCTACTGGACTAGCAGTTCTAGCGGATACTACTGTAGCTAAGAGCATACAGTTGCCCATTCGAACTACTACAGACCCATCGGCTTGTTTGGCTAGTTTCCCCGTTTCTAGGGTAATAGTTCTTCCGTCTTCAAGACGGATTTCTTGGGTAAATGTTTTTGGAATCATTTTTCATTTTTTGGTTAAAACTTCTGTTGTGTGTTGTCGCAACCAATGAAAAACTAAGATTCAGTATAACTTTAGGGTTATCTGGATTACTTACGTAAACCTAATTCTTTTACAATACTTCTATAACGCTCAATGTCTTTGGATTTTAAATAATCCAGGAGACTTCTGCGTTTTCCTACCAAACGAACCAAGGAACGTTCCGTGTTAAAATCTTTACGATTTGATTTTAGGTGATCCGATAAATGTTGAATTCGGTGGGTAAAGAGGGCGATTTGTCCCTCAGGTGAGCCTGTGTCTTTTTCAGACTTTCCGTGCTTTTTAAAGATACTTTCTGTAACTTCTTTTGAATTGTACATGCCAATATTAATTTTAATGATTTTTATGTATTCGTTATTTTAACGAGCGGCAAAGATACAATTAAAGAAATGTAAACCAATTAATTTCAATCAAATAAGGATGAAATTATTTTCGAACAGGCTGATTTAGAATTAAATCGATATACAAATTGATTTTATCTTTGAGGTCATTTCGATGTGAGATAAAGTCTAAAAAGCCTTTTTCCAATTGAAATTCACTGGTTTGGAAGCCCTCGGGCAATTCTTTTCCCGTGGTGTCTTTCACCACTCGGGGTCCTGCAAACGCGATCAAGGCTTTTGGTTCTGCAATATTGATGTCTCCCAACATCGCGTAGGATGCGGTAGTTCCTCCTGTAGTGGGATCCGTACAGAGAGAAATGTAGGGTAATTTTGCTTCGGCGAGTTGCGCTAATTTAGCTGAGGTTTTGGCCATTTGCATCAAGGAGGTTGCCGATTCCATCATCCGTGCCCCTCCGGATTTGGAAATAATGACCAAAGGGAGTTTGTGTTTGACCGCATAGTCCGCGGCACGAGCAATTTTCTCTCCCACTACAGACCCCATAGAACCTCCGATAAAACGAAAGTCCATACAGGCAAGGACTAGTTTTTTACTTTTGGAAGGACCTACTGCTGTTCGTATGGCGTCATGAAGCCCCGTTTTTTGATAAGCGTCCTTGAGACGGTTGCTGTATTTTTTGGAGTCTTCGAACTTTAAAAAATCCTTGGATTTTAGTTTCCCATTGAGTTCCACAAATTCGTTGTCATCAAAAAGAATTTCAAAGTACTCCTTGCTGCCTATGTGAACGTGGTAGTCGTCTTCTGGACTGACATATTTATTTTCAGCGAGTTCTTTGGCTTCAATAATTTTACCCGTAGGGGTTTGATACCATAGTCCTTTGGGAATGTCCTTTTTTTCTTCCGTCTTGGTATGAATCCCTTTTTCACTTCTTTTAAACCAACTCATATGTCCCTTTTAATCAAAGATAAAAATAAATGAAAATTAGAGCGTATTTACATTATTTAAGTCTTCGAACGCCTTTTTTAAACGCGTTTTAAACGTTTCTTCACCCAGGCGAAGCCACTTTCTGGGATCGTAGTGTTTTTTGTTGGGTTGGTCAGCGCCTTCGGGATTTCCGATTTGGTTTCTAAGGTACTCTACCTGGTCATTCATATAATCTCGAATTCCTTCTGTAAAGGCAAATTGAAGGTCGGTATCAATGTTCATTTTGATTACGCCATAGCCTATAGATTCCTCAATTTCTGCTTGGGTAGATCCAGAACCGCCGTGGAAAACAAAGTCAACCGTGTTTTTTGGAAGTTGGTATTTATCTGAAATATAATCTTGAGAATTCTTCAGAATTTTAGGCGTTAGTTTAACATTCCCCGGTTTGTAAACTCCGTGAACATTTCCAAAGGCTGCCGCTACAGTAAATTGAGAACTCACCTTGCTCAATTCTTCAAAAGCGTAGGCTACTTCTTCGGGTTGGGTATAAAGTTTAGAAGCATCTACATCGCTATTGTCCACACCGTCTTCTTCTCCACCGGTAATTCCCAATTCGATTTCTAAAGTCATTTCCATCTTGGACATGCTCTCTAGATAGCTTTTACAAATGCTGATATTTTCTTCTATGGGTTCTTCGGAAAGATCAATCATGTGCGAGCTGAACAAAGACTTACCGTGTTGTTGGTAGTAAGTTTCGCTAGCGTCTAACAATCCATCAATCCACGGGAGAAGGTTTTTCGCACAATGGTCAGTATGTAAAATAACGGAAGCTCCATAGGCTTCTGACAGTTCGTGAACATGTTTTGCTCCAGCAATGGCTCCTGCAATAGCTGCTTTTTGGTCTTCGTTTGAAAGGCCTTTTCCAGCATTGAATTGAGCGCCTCCATTAGAAAATTGAATAATTACTGGGCTGTTTAAAGTAGCAGCGGTTTCCAACACAGCATTGATGCTGTTACTGCCAATTACATTTACTGCGGGAAGGGCAAAAGCTTTTGCTTTGGCAAGTTTAAAGACTTCTTGCACTTGGGTTCCAGTGAGTACACCAGAAGGGATAGAATGATTCATCAATTTTGGTTTGATGCAAAAATAGAAACTATTTTGATTTTAGAATGGATAATTGATCCCGATATTAAAAACGGCGTTTTTAAAATTGTATTCCGTCCACCAGCGTTGCTCTAAGGGAAGCGCTGGATTATAGGTTTTGAAACCCGTATCAAAGCGGAAGACAAAAAAATCAAAATCATAACGAAGTCCAAACCCTGAGCCAATAGCAATTTCAGAGAGGTCTTCCAAACCTTCAAATTTCATTTTTGGATCTTCGATATCATCCCATAGGTTCCACACATTTCCCAAATCGATAAAGAGCCCTCCTTTCAAAGGACCTGTAATGGGAAAACGGTATTCCAGATTAAAGGCCAACTTAAAATTAGCTTCGTTAAATTCATTGATGTTACTACTGCTACCGGGACCTAGTTTATACGCTTTCCAAGCCCTATTGTCATTTGCTCCACCTGAGAAATACGATCGGGCAAAAGGGATGTTCGTAGCATTTCCAAAAGGCAAAGCGATTCCTGTAAAGGCGTGAAATGCGAAGACCCGCTCCCTGCCTAACGACCAGTGTTTGATGTAGTCTAACTCCGTCTTAATGTATTGGGAGGGGCTCACTCCGCCTAGAATATTTTGACCCAACTCATTTTGATTGGAATTAATAGTTTTTAAAAATTGGTTTAAAAGGGTACCTACACAATCCAATTTCCATCTCAGTTGATAAAAGGTGTTGTCAAAAATACTTTCTTGACTATTGAAGTTCATACTGAACGAGGATCCCAAGATTAGGTTGTTTGCCGTAAGTCGGTCTAGGCGTTCTTTGACGGTATTCACCGTTTTAAAAGCTTCATCTTCTATGTCTAGAGGTGTTTCATTATTGAGTACAGCGGCAATAAATTGGCTTGTCCCCTCTGGAATCACCAAATTTCCTGAAGAATCTAAGCTGTTTGGATCTGTATTGTAATCTAGTGCAATTCGATTTAAGCGGTCGTAGGAGTTTCGATAAACATTAAAGTAGTTGGATAAATTTCTGTTGTTTACAAATTCGAGATCGATCCATTTGAACTGTATTCTTTTTCTCTCTGTGGGTTGCCAATCAAACTGATAGGTCCCTTTAAAAAACTGCTTGTCCAAACCAATGTTTTCTTGAAGGCTGGTTCCTAATATGAGCTCAGTTTTTGGTGCCATGGTGGGAGGTATCCAGTCTTTTTTACTAAAAGGGAGAAGCAGTCGGGGAACACTTAATTTAACATCTGCTCCAAGTTCAAAAAGATTAAAAAATTGATCCCCACTCTGGGCAATGTCTCTAGAGGCTCCCAGGGTATTTTTTAGATTTACCTCCAAAAGCTCTGCCCCTCGGAATACATTTCGTATTCCCAAACCACCGCCCAAACCAATACCAAAATCTTGAATATTCGAATGCGATAAATCCAGATCAAATCCCAATGAAAATCGCTCCCTTGGAGTCAATAAAATGGTAGCCCTCAATGCCTCTTTTTCTCCAGCTATTGGGATGTAATTGATACTGGGATATTTAAAATTTTTCAGATTGGTAAAATAACGGTAGGTTAAATTCCGATCTTCATCACTGTACAAATCTTCAAGTTGAATTGAAATCCCAGAGTGGATTGCCTTGGGACGATATTTTAGAGCCCCTTTACTGAAAAGTGTGATGTCTTTAAAAGCCAATGAATCGGTAAATTGAGAAAGGCTAGTTTCAGAATCCAAATTGTCAATATATACGTCAATATCCTTGATTTTGAATTGGGTATAGGGAATTTTTACAAGTGTATCATTGATTCGTTGTTGGATGTCTTCGATTCTAATCGTAACAGGTATCTTTAAATCTTTTCCCGTACTGTCTATGGCTGCGGTAAACTGGATACTGTTTTGTTGAAAATTATAAATCCCATTGTTTCTAAAAAGTAAAAACAAGCGTTCTCTTTCCTCTTCAAATTTGTTGATTTCAAAAGGGGCGCCTTCTTGAGTGATTTGATCTTCTCGGTTTTCTACATACAAGCGTTCAAGTTGGGAGGATTCTATTGCAGCAGTGATGGAATCAATAAGGTATTTTTTGTTCGGCTGGATTTGGTATTTTAAAACGAGCTTTTGGCTTTCGATTTCCTCGGTATTACTTCTGACTTTAACATCGTAATATCCCAAATTTTTATAGTATTGAACGATTCTTTTTTTGGAAACTTCGACTGCCGTACTGTCCAAAACTGCTGGAGGTTCTCCTGTTTTTTTTAGCCATGCATTAAATTTTTCTCCGTACGTGCTCAAAGCATCAATTTGCTTTTGTGAAATCCACTTTTCCAAACGCTTTTGTCTGTTTTTCTTTTTCTTGAGCCACTTTTCAAACTGGTCCTTGGGATCTGGGTGTGCTGTTTCATAAAGAATTTTCCCTACAGGAATTCCTAGAAACTTTTTATTTGAAGGAGTGGTGATAATAAAGTTTACCGGATTATTTTTTGACAAACGCGCGGCTTCATAGACTTCGTTACGTTCGATAGTAGGGCTTTGATTTTTAAATGCACGTGTACCAGAACAAGCACCCAAAATTAGGCTGATGACAAGGAGAATGATTAATTTTGTAAGGAGGCGATACACGAAACTTGTTTATAACCTCAAAAATAAGTCATTTTTATGGTCAGTAAGAGTCAACAGAAACAAATCCTCCAATTAAAACAAAAAAAGTACCGACAGAAGTTCGGTCTTTTTGTCGCTGAGGGGACAAAAGTTGTAGAAGAATTGCTCGCCTCAAATTGGAAATATAGTTCTTTATTTTCCCAGAAAGACCACTTTCATCCCCAAGCCATTCCCGTGGATTTGAAAACCATGAAGCAGATTACTCATTTTAAAACTCCGAGTCCTTTTTTGGGTGTTTTTGAGATTCCTGAACCTCCTATTGTTCCACCTTCACACATTACCCTGGCTGTGGACGGAATAGGAGATCCTGGAAATTTAGGAACCATCCTCCGCCTTTGTGATTGGTTTGGAGTGGATGAATTGATTTGTAGTGCAGAAACCGTAGATTGTTTCAATCCCAAAGTGGTACAGGCTTCCATGGGTTCTATCGCACGGGTTTCTTGTCGTTATGAAACGAATCTGGCATCCTGTCTCACAGCTTTAGATAAACCTATATTTGGCGCTGATGGCACAGGGAAATCCTTGTATCAGACCCAACTCCCTAAAGCAGCAACTTATGTTTTTGGAAGCGAATCGCATGGCCTTTCAAAGGTTGTAAAAGGACTACTTGAGGCCAAAATAGCAATACCTAACTTACGCTCCGGTCAGGGGGCTGAGAGTTTAAATGTCGCCACGGCAACAGCTATCTTTTTGAGTGAAATTTTTAGAGGGGCGCAATCATTCAAAGGTGATGATTAGCGATATGCCTCGGCTAAACATGTTTACAATATTCCCGGTCCATGGACTGTCTGGGGATGCATCGGTAATCAATTCGTTCTGAAAAGAAAAAATGCTGCGTAGTGACGGGGAAAATTTAAAGTAATACAAATAAAATTCAAAGCCTAGCCCCAACTCGTAGTTCAAATTTTGGGACCTAGTTCTGAAGACATTACTTGCGTTGTCATCCGAATTTTTTTCATTGCTGGAAAGATTAAAATCAGTAGAAATTCCAGCTAAAAGAAAAGGACGGAAGTTATTGATTCTCTTGGTATTTATCTTTATGTAAAGCGGAAGGTGGATATAGGTTGATTTGACTTCTCGAAAACGATCTGATTCCCGAGTAAACTCTGGAAATTCAGGATAAACCAATTCTCTCTGATTGTAATAAAGTCCGGGCTCAAACCGCAAATTGAAGTACGTATTGATTCGCAAATCTCCGATAAGACCTACATTAAAACCATTTTTTTGAATGACCTCAATGTCTTTGTACATCAGTTCTTTATAATAATTTGTGATGTATTCAAATTTAAAATCGTATTGATTGGTTCCCAAGAAATAACCATAGTGTACGGGTCTTTTGTCAAAATTGGGAAGATTTATAATCCGTTCCTTGACCACAGGGTATTGAGCCTTTATTTTGTTTATTGACAAACAAAAAACAAGACAAACGATTACACTAAAAAAGCTACGGTTTCTTCGCAAAATAGATAGAAGCCACCCCTAAGGTTTGTGGGAAATCTTCCACTGCTATAAACCCATTTTTCTTTAAAATATTGTTGAATGCTTTACCACAGGGAAAAGCCGCTGCAGAGTCCGATAAATATTGATAGGCAGTTCTATTTTTAGAAAAAAGCTTTCCGATAAAAGGCATCACTTTTTGGGTGTATAAAGAATATAAAGATTTTAGGATTGGATTTTGGGGGACTGCTGTTTCCAGAATCACCAAGGCCCCTTGGGGTTTGAGAACCCTTCGTATTTCTTGAAGGCCGAGATCCAGGTGCTCAAAATTTCGTACACCAAAAGCAATGGTGACCCCATCAAAGGTGTCGTTTTCAAAAGATAAGGCTTCCGAATCTCCGAGCTGCATTTCGATTCGCCGGTCCAGCCCCTGTGCTTTTACCTTTTGTTTGCCAATCTCCAGCATTCCTGGAGAAATGTCCAAACCAATGATTTTTTTGGTTTTCAATTTGGAAAGAGCCAGAACTAAATCTCCCGTTCCAGTAGCGATGTCTAAGAGCACCTGGTGTTTGTTTTTTTGGATCAAACGCACCACGCGTTTTCTCCAGATCACATCCACTCCCAATGTAATGACTCGATTTAAGAGGTCGTAACTTCTTGAAATCCCATTAAACATCTGGGTTATCTGCTTTTTTTTAGTTTCAGGATTGTTTTGGTTGGGTTTTACAGATTGTTTCATAGCGGCACCAAAGATAATGATTTGAAGGGCATCTTATTCTTGTTTTTAGATCCCGATGGTGAATATTCGTATATTTGTAGTGTATTTCAATTTCTTTTATGAAATCAGTCATGATAAGCAAGGCGTTAACAAACGAAATGACAAGTCCTGCATTCCATTTTAACGGTTTAAAAGTAACTCGTAACAGATGAAGATAATTATTGCAGGAGGGGGAGAGGTCGGATTCCACCTAGCGAAGCTCCTTTCCTATGAGTCGCTTGACATTACCTTAATAGATACCGATAAAGACCGGCTCAATTATGCTGAATCCCATCTAGATATTCGTGCGATTCGGGGCGATGCAATGTCCTTGACCCTAATGGAAGAAGCACAGGTGGCCAGTTCTGATCTTTTTATTGCGGTCACTGCCGAGGAGTCCCTTAATATCACGATTTGTGCTCTAGCGAAACAATTAGGAAGTAAACGGACTATAGCGCGTATCTCCAATATAGAACTGATCAAAGCACAAGACTCGATTAGCTTTCAAAGTATTGGCGTAGACGAGGTGATATCTCCTGAAGAGTTGGCTGCTGAGGAAATTCAGCAATTGTTGGATCAGTCGGCTTTCTCCAACAGTTACGAGTTTGAGGGAGGGGCTTTGACCTTAATAGGTACTCGTTTGGAAGAAGATGTTCCCTTCGTGGGTAAGTCTGTAAAAGAAGCAGCCTCTATTTTTCCTGACGTCCATTTTATGCCCGTCGCCGTACAAAGGAAAGGTACTCAGATTACACTGATTCCTCGTGGCGATACGTGTTTTGAAGAGGGCGATACGGTTTTTTTCATCACCCTGAAAGAGGGTGTAGAGGAGTTGTATAAATTGACTGGTAAAACCAAGGCCTCCATCAAAAATGTGATGATCTTAGGAGGAGGTCGTATTGGGTACAACACCGCTCGTGAGCTGTGCGAGAAAAAATTTAATGTAACCCTCGTTGAGAAAAATAAGAAAAAAGCTTTTGAGATTGCGGATTTACTTCCCAATACTTTGGTGATTCACGGAGATGGTAGAAATGCCGAATTGCTAGATGAAGAAAATCTTACGGGTATGGATGCCTTTATTTCGGTAACAGAAAACTCGGAGACTAACATTATGAGTTGTTTGATGGCACACTCCAAGAAAGTCAAAAAAACCATTGCTCTGGTTGAGAATATGGATTATTTTCAACTCTCGCACTCCATTGGAATCGATACGTTGATCAACAAAAAACTATTGACTGCAAATACGATCTTTCGCTATATCCGAAAAGGAGAAGTGGTAGATATGACAACCCTAAACAACCTCAATGTTGAAATTTTAGAGTTTGTAGTCAATGCCAATTCTAAAGTAGCGAATTACAAAATCAAAGACATTGATTTTCCTAGAACCGCCATAATTGGTGGGGTGATTAAAGAGGGTAGGGGAGTCATCGCTTTAGGAGATTATACGATTCTTCCAGGAGATCGAATTGTAGTCTGCTGTTTGCCTCGATCGTTAAAGCGGATTGAGCGATTGTTTTTATAAACACTATGCATTCATTTAATTATAAAATTGTAGTCTTTTTGATGGGGGTTTTATTACTCTTCAACGGAGGGTTGATGCTCTTTTCGGCTTTGATTAGTTTTTTGTATGAAGATGGGGTCACCTTTGAGATTACGCTAGCTTCGTTTGTGGTATTGTCCTTTGGTGCATTGTTGATGCTTTTCGGAAGACAATACGACAAACAAATCCAAAAGCGGGAAGGCTATTTGATTGTAAGTCTGGGCTGGATTTTGATGGCACTTTCAGGAACAACTCCATATCTTTTTTCGGGTGCCATTCCTGACTTTACAGCTAGTTTTTTTGAAACCATGTCGGGTTATACCACTACGGGAGCCACAATAGTAAATGATATAGAGGCTTTGCCCAAAGGAATTTTATTTTGGCGCAGTACGACCCATTGGATCGGGGGGATGGGAATCATTGTCTTGGCTATAGCGATTTTACCTTTTTTAGGGATTGGGGGAATTCAACTTTTTTCTGCTGAAGCTCCTGGACCTGCAGGAGACAAATTGCACCCCAGAATTACGGATACAGCAAAACGCTTGTGGCTTATTTACGTCGCTTATACGTTTATCGAAACCCTTTTGCTCTATATGGCTGGGATGTCTTTCTTTGATGCGGTTAACCATGCGATGAGTACCGTTTCTACAGGAGGATTTTCCACAAAAAACGACAGCATTGCCTTTTGGAATGACCAACCCCTGATTCAATACATCATTCTTTTTTTTATGTTTTTGGCGGGGACCAATTTTGTATTGAGCTATTTCGCCTTTACCCGAAAATTCAAAAAAATTATCCTCGATGAAGAATTCCGGCTTTATCTCCAATTTTTACTTTACTTTTCTGTTTTAGTAGTTGTTGTTCTTCTGTTGAACTCGTATCTACATCCTTCTTTTTCCATTGATGGCATAGAACCTACGGTACGTGCAGCAGTTTTCCAGGTCATATCGATTATTACCACCACAGGCTTTATTACCGCAGATTATACCCACTGGGTTCCCTTTGTGACGATTGTTTTCTTTGGACTTATGTTTTTGGGGGGGTCGTCGGGCTCTACTTCGGGAGGAGTCAAAGTGGTTCGACACCTGCTGATGATTAAAAGCGGGCTTTTGGAGTTTAAACGCGCTTTACATCCCAATGCAATTATTCAAGCCCGCTATAATGAAAGAACTGTAAGCGATTCTATTTCTTACAATATATTGGGTTTTTTCATTTTGTATATGTTAAGTTTTATAATAGGAGCTCTGGGGTTTAGCCTGATGGGATTCGATTTTGAATCTTCAATTGGTATAGCAGCATCAACTTTGGGAAATGTGGGTCCTGCCCTTGGAGAATTTGGACCCAGTAACACCTATGCTGCATTGCCTAATTTCGGGCAATGGTGGGCCAGCTTTTTAATGCTTCTAGGACGGCTGGAGCTTTTTACTGTTTTGATTTTATTTACTCCCTTCTTTTGGAAAAGAAATTAGTAGCCGTACTTGTCCTTCCAACGGACTTTTAAAAAATCTCGGATGTTTTTTTCCTTTGGATTTCCCCCCGGCTCATACAATTTTATTCCTTTTAATTCTTCGGGTAAAAACTCTTGTTCTGCAAACTGGTTTTCATAGTCGTGGGCATATTTATAGCCCGTTCCATAGCCCATTTCTTTCGTCAATTGGGTTGGAGCATTTCTCAGAGGTAGGGGAACTTGAAGATTTCCGGTGGCTTTCACTTTTTCTAAAGCGGTATCGATGGCCCTGTAAGCGGCATTGCTTTTGGGAGAAGTGGCTAAATAGATAGCGCATTCACTAAGTAGAATTTTCCCTTCTGGATAGCCTATGGTAGCCACAGCCTGGAAGGTGCTGTTTGCCAACACCAATGCCGTTGGATTGGCAATTCCAATGTCTTCCGCTGCGAGAATGAGCATTCTACGGGCGATGAATTTGATATCTTCTCCAGCTTCGATCATCCTTGCGAGCCAATAAACTGCTGCGTTGGGGTCACTACCCCGTATGGATTTGATAAAGGCCGAGACAATATCGTAATGAAAGTCTCCATTTTTATCGAAAAGGACGGTTTGGGTTTGTACGGTTTCAAAAACCAGAGCATTGTTGAGTTCAATAGTTTTTGTTTGCTGTGCTTGGAGGACCAACTCCAAAAGAGAAAGTAACTTTCGGGCGTCTCCCCCTGAAAGCTCGAGTAAGGCAGCTGTTTCAACGATCTTCAAATCATAACCTTTTAACAGCGTGTCTTTTTTTAAAGCGTGTTTTAAAATCTTTTCAAGCTCTTCTTTTGTCAGTGCGTTGAGCGTATATACTTGACAACGGGAGAGCAAAGCGTTGATGACTTCAAAGCTGGGGTTTTCTGTGGTGGCCCCAATTAGCGTTACGATTCCTTTTTCCACTGCGTTGAGTAGGGAGTCTTGTTGAGATTTGCTGAAACGGTGGATTTCATCGATAAAAAGGATGGGACTTTTACCGCTAAATAAGCCTCCCGAATTCTCAGCTTTTTGAATGATTTCTCGTATTTCTTTAACTCCCGCATTGATCGCAGAAAGTTGATAAAAAGGGCGTTCCTTTTCTAAAGCGAGGAGTTGCGCAAGTGTTGTTTTTCCTGTTCCTGGAGGCCCCCAAAAAATCAGGGAGGGAAAGACTCCATTTTTAATCATTTGGGTAAGGCTTCCTTGAGGCCCCACAAGGTGCTCTTGACCGTAATAATCGGCGAGGGTTTTGGGGCGCATTCGTTCTGCCAGGGGAGTATTCATAACCTAAAGATAGCTCTTTTTTGAACTAGCCGCGTTGTCTTATGATTTCGTAAAAAAGAACGCCACAGGCAACAGAAACATTAAGCGAGTCTATATTGTTTTGCATGGGTAGTTTGGCTTGGTCGTCTAGTACTTTTAAAAGCCCTGAAGAAATCCCTATATCTTCTGATCCAAAAACTACCGCTAAAGGACCTTTTAAATCTTTTTCATACACCGTTTCCGATGCTTTTTCGGTAAGTGCAAGGGTGGTGATCTCGTGGGCTTTTAAATGATATACCACATCTTTGAGGTGTTGGACTTTGGAAATTGGGACTTGGAAGGCAGCTCCTGCTGAGGTTTTGACTACATCACCATTTAAAGGAGCACTACCACTACTGGGGATAAAAATGGCATCCACTCCCACTGCGGCGGCTGAACGTAAAATGGCTCCGAAGTTGCGCGTGTCGGTAATACCGTCCAAAAGCACAAAAAGAGGGTTTTCTTTTTGGTTTAAAATGGTTTCAATAAGCGGTTCCATATCTTGGGTTGCCAATGCGGCGATCCGTGCTACCGCACCTTGATGATTTTTCGAAGAAAAGCGCTCCAGACGTTCTACAGGGACAAAACTGAAGGCAATATTCTTTGTGCGAAGGGTGTGTAATAGTTGTTCAAAAAGTGGACTCTGTGATCCTTTTAGCAGCCAAACTTTATCAATGGGCTTTTCACTTTGTATGGCCTCTAAAATGGCGCGTATTCCAAAAATAGTTATTGTATCCATTTATCAAAAATACTTTAATTCTTTTTGAGAAAAAGTTATAAATTGAAATTAATTCGAATTGAATAGTTCCAAGCACTTTTTTTAATTTATAAAAGTAACTCTATGACATCCGTACCCCAAGCTTATCGTTTTTATTTTATATTGAACCTGCTATTTTATAGTTTAATCCTTTTTTTAGGCTGTTCCACAGATTCTTCTTCTGAAGAAGATCTGCTTTCTTTTACAATATCCCTTTCGGTAGAGGGACAAGGGACTGTGGCTCCTAAGAGCGATTCCTATGACAGGAATGCTCTTATTCTTTTTGAAGCCACGCCCGCCCCAGGTTATTATTTTGATCGTTGGATCGGATTTGGAGAAACGGTGTAAAGTGCTCAATATGAATGGGTAGTGACTCACGATTTAATGCTCACCGCACGTTTTCTTCCTCTCCCAGAGGTTACCGATGAAGTTATACAGTACGACCCCAAAAAATTAGATCCCCAACTCGTTTTTATGATTGAGAATGGCGGAACAACAGCTTACTTAACCACAAAAACGGGGTAAGCTTTCTTAAAACTTTAGAGGAAACAGTAATTTTAGTAGAAACAGGAATTAATTTGTCTTAAAATTATCTACTAAATTAATTTTTAGATTTTACGAAAAAATAAAGAGGTCCAATTGTCGTTTTTTTGTCAAGTTTTGGAGATCCTTTTTCACCCCTGCATTTTTTTTTAAATAAAAGTTAAAATTTTACAATTGAAGGGTTTGAAACACGAAAAAAATATTCTACATTTGCACGCCCATAAAAATGGGGAATTAGATAATATATATGCCAACTATTGCACAATTAGTACGAAAAGGAAGAGTCAGCATTACCAAGAAGAGTAAATCGGCTGCTTTGGATTCGTGTCCTCAACGACGAGGTGTCTGTACCCGTGTGTACACCACCACGCCTAAAAAACCAAACTCTGCGATGCGTAAAGTAGCGCGGGTTCGTTTGACCAACGGTAAGGAGGTCAATGCGTACATACCCGGAGAAGGACACAACCTCCAAGAGCACTCGATAGTATTGGTACGAGGCGGACGAGTTAAAGATTTGCCGGGGGTCCGCTACCACATTGTTCGTGGGGCGTTGGATACTGCCGGAGTGGAAGGACGTTTACAAAGACGCTCAAAATACGGTGCCAAAAGACCCAAAAAATAATATAGGTAACTCTTTTACTACGGAATCATGAGAAAAAAACAAGCCAAAAAACGTCCCTTATTACCCGATCCAAAATTTAATGACCAACTGGTTACACGTTTTGTAAATATGCTGATGTGGGACGGTAAAAAATCCGTTTCATTTAAAATCTTTTACGACGCTATTGACATTGTAGAAGAACGCAAACAAGACGAAGAAAAATCTGCTTTAGAAGTATGGAAAGAAGCCCTATCCAACGTCATGCCCCACGTAGAGGTGCGCAGTCGTAGAGTAGGTGGAGCTACTTTTCAAATACCCATGCAGATTCGTCCAGACCGAAAAGTGTCTTTAGCCATGAAGTGGCTCATCAGTTTTTCTAGAAAGCGCAACGAAAAATCCATGGCCCTTCGTCTGGCCAATGAGGTTCTAGCTGCTGCCAAAGAGGAAGGTGCTGCTGTTAAAAAACGACAAGACACCCACAAGATGGCCGAAGCAAACAAAGCATTTTCACATTTTAGATTTTAATTAATACGCATTTCTACAAGAACATGGCTAGAGATTTAAAATACACAAGAAACATCGGAATTGCGGCACACATCGACGCCGGAAAGACCACGACCACAGAACGCGTTCTCTTTTATACGGGTGTGAGTCATAAAATAGGTGAGGTACACGACGGTGCTGCTACCATGGACTGGATGGAACAGGAGCAAGAACGTGGAATTACTATTACTTCTGCAGCTACTACCTGTACATGGAACTTCCCTCAAGACCAAGGAAAACCCTCCCCCGATTCCAAACCCTATCATTTTAACATTATTGATACTCCCGGCCACGTGGACTTTACCGTGGAAGTAAACCGATCACTTCGTGTACTCGATGGATTGGTTTTTTTATTTTCAGCCGTGGATGGGGTAGAACCTCAATCTGAAACGAACTGGAGATTAGCGGACAACTACCGCGTACCTCGTATTGGCTTCGTCAACAAGATGGACCGCCAAGGAGCCAACTTCTTAAATGTAAGTACTCAGGTTCGTGAAATGTTGAAATCCAATGCCGTTCCTATCGTATTGAACATAGGTGAGGAAGAAAACTTTAAGGGAATTGTCGACTTAGTAACCAACAAAGCCATCGTATGGCACGAGGAAAACTTCGGTTCTACTTTTGATGAAGTGCCTATCCCAGAGGATATGGTTGCCGATGTAGAAAAGTACCGTGCCGAACTCATTGAAGCAGTAGCCGAATATGATGAAGACCTTTTGGAAAAGTTTTTCGAAGATCCCGACAGCATCAGTCCTGACGAAATCCACGCTGCTTTGCGTGCTGCGACTCAAGACATGAGTATCATCCCTATGGTTTGTGGGTCTTCCTTCAAAAACAAAGGTGTCCAATTCCTTTTAGATGCGGTATGCCGCTACTTGCCTTCTCCTGAAGACAAAGAAGCTATTGTAGGTACCAATCCAAACAACGAGGAACAGATTTCACGTAAACCATCAGTAAGTGAACCTTTTTCTGCTTTAGCATTCAAGATTGCTACCGATCCTTTCGTAGGACGTTTGGCTTTCTTCCGTGCCTATTCTGGTCGCTTAGATGCAGGTTCTTATGTGTTGAACAACCGTTCTGGGAATAAAGAACGGATTTCAAGAATCTACCAAATGCACTCCAACAAACAAAACGCCATTGATTTTATCGAAGCGGGAGATATCGGAGCTGCAGTAGGATTTAAAGACATCAAAACTGGAGATACGCTGTCTGCGGAAAAGTTCCCCATCATTTTAGAAAGTATGGACTTCCCTGATCCGGTGATCGGGATCGCTGTGGAACCTAAAACCAAAGCCGATGTGGATAAACTCGGAATGGCCTTAGCAAAACTAGCAGAAGAAGATCCTACTTTCCAAGTTAAAACCGATGAAACTTCAGGGCAAACCATCATCTCAGGAATGGGAGAATTGCACTTAGATATCATCGTAGATCGTTTAAGACGCGAATTTAAAGTGGAGGTAAACCAAGGGAAACCCCAAGTGGAATACAAAGAAGCACTTACTGGTCAATCCAAACACCGTGAGGTGTACAAAAAACAAACGGGTGGTCGTGGTAAATTTGCGGATATCGTATTTACCATCGAGCCTGGAGAGGAAGGAAAACCTGGATTGGAATTTCTCAATCTCATCAAAGGAGGAAACATTCCAAAAGAATACATTCCTTCGGTAGAAAAAGGATTCAAAGAGGCCATGAATAATGGTCCACTTGCAGGTTTCGAACTGGATTCAATGAAGATTACACTTCACGATGGATCTTTCCACCCTGTGGATTCTGATTCGTTATCCTTCGAACTAGCTGCTAAATTAGGATTCAAAGAATCTGCCAAAGGAGCTAGTCCCGTCATTATGGAGCCGATTATGAAACTGGAAGTACTGACACCTGAAGAAAACATGGGAGACATTGTAGGTGACTTAAACCGCCGCCGCGGACAAGTAAACTCTATGGACGATCGTGCCGGTTCTAAAGTTGTAAAAGCAGATGTGCCGCTTTCTGAAATGTTTGGATATGTAACCTCGTTACGAACCCTCTCTTCTGGCCGTGCTACTTCTACAATGGAATTTGCACATTATGCTGAAACCCCTTCTAATATATCCGAAGGAGTAATTGCAGAGGTAAACGGTAAAAAAGACTAAAGACAAATCGCATGAGTCAAAAAATTAGAATCAAATTAAAATCATACGACTACAACCTTGTGGACAAGTCGGCTGATAAAATCGTAAAGACGGTAAAAAACACAGGTGCAGTCGTAACGGGTCCGATCCCATTGCCTACACACAAGAAAATTTTCACCGTATTACGATCTCCTCATGTCAATAAAAAATCACGTGAGCAGTTCAAGTTATCCTCTTACAAGCGTTTGTTGGATATCTATAGTTCTTCATCAAAAACCATTGATGCATTGATGAAGTTAGAATTGCCCAGCGGTGTCGAAGTGGAGATCAAAGTATAATTGAATCGAATAATAATTAACTAATTAAATAAAAAACAATGTCTGGGTTAATAGGAAAAAAAATCGGTATGACCAGCCTGTACGATGACAACGGGAAAAACATCCCTTGTACTGTACTCGAGCTAGGGCCATGCATGGTTACCCAAGTCAGAACCAAAGCGGTTGACGGGTATGAAGCTGTTCAACTGGGTTTCGATGACAAGGCAGAAAAACAGGTGGTGAAGGCTGAAGCAGGACACTTCAAAAAAGCCAACGTATCGCCCAAAAAGAAGCTAGTCGAATTCCAGAATTTTGAACAAGAATTAAATTTAGGTGATACAATCACTGTGGATCACTTTGAAGAAGGAGACTTTGTAGATGTTTCTGGAACTTCCAAAGGAAAAGGATTCCAAGGTGTGGTAAAACGCCACGGGTTTGGAGGTGTAGGACAAGCAACTCATGGACAACACAACCGTCTCCGAGCGCCAGGTTCCATTGGAGCTGCGTCCTATCCTGCACGTGTATTCAAAGGAATGCGCATGGCAGGTCAAATGGGAAACAGTAAAGTGAAAGTGCTCAACCTGAAAGTTGTCAAAGTGGTGCCAGAAAAAAACCTCCTTGTGGTTAAAGGATGCGTACCAGGGCACAAAAACGCATACGTAATCGTTCAGAAATAATGGAATTAAACGTACTCAACATAAAAGGAAAGGAAACCGGAAGAAAAGTAAAGCTTAACGCTGCGGTTTTCGCTATAGAGCCCAACGATCACGCAATTTATTTGGATGTGAAATCTCATTTGGCAAACAAACGTCAGGGAACACACAAGGCCAAAGAGCGCGCTGAAATCGTGGGAAGTACTCGTAAAATTAAAAAACAAAAAGGAACAGGTACTGCCCGTGCAGGGAGTATCAAAAATCCATTGTTTAAAGGAGGAGGTCGTGTATTCGGTCCCACTCCAAGAGACTACAGCCAAAAAGTCAACAAAAAGGTGAAGCGTTTGGCTCGAAAATCAGCTTTGAGTATCAAGGCTAAACAAAAAGCCATTGTCGTTTTAGAAGACTTTCAAATGGACAAGCCACATACCAAGGACTACTTGAAAATGCTGGCTGCACTTGGTCTATCCGATAAAAAAAGCATGTTGGTCTTGGGCGATTTGAATAAAAATGTATATTTGTCCTCTCGTAATTTAAAAAATTCTAAAGTTGTAACTAACTCAGAATTAAACACATATGGAATTTCAAATGCAAATCATTTGATTATTTCAGAGGGTGCAATTGCGGAACTTGAATCAATTTTGAACCGTTAGTCATGAGTGTATTAATCAAACCGATCATCACAGAGAAGGCCACTTTAGGAAGTGAGCGCTTCAATAAATATACTTTTTTGGTAGATCCCAAGGCAAACAAAGTAGAAATTAAAAAAGCAGTAGAAGCGGCTTATGGCGTGACTGTGGATAACGTACGAACACAAAACTACGGTCCTGAGCGCAAGATGCGCTTCACGAAGACTGGAGTTCAAAAAGGCAAAACCAACGCGACTAAGAAAGCCATAGTGCAAGTAGCAGAAGGCGATGCCATAGATTTTTATAGTAATTTATAATAGCGTCAGATGTCAGTAAGAAAATTAAAACCAGTAACTCCTGCGCAGCGTTTTAGAGTAGTAAATGGATTCGACGCTATTACTACTGATAAGCCCGAGAAGAGTTTATTGGAACCCAAGAAAAGATCTGGGGGTAGAAACAACAAAGGAAAGATGACTGCTCGCCACATCGGTGGAGGTCATAAAAAACGCTACCGCGTTATCGACTTTAAACGAAATAAATTTGATGTTGCTGCCGAAGTCAAAACCATCGAATACGATCCCAACCGAAGTGCTTTTATTGCTTTGGTTGAGTATAAGGATGGAGAGAAAAGATATATCGTAGCCCCCAGTGGGCTTCAAGTAGGACAAAGTGTGGTGTCTGGAACAAAGGCTGCTCCTGAAATTGGGAATGCCCTTTTTCTTTCTGATATCCCACTAGGTACCATCATTTCTTGTATCGAATTGAGTCCGGGAAGAGGAGCGGCCATTGCGCGTAGTGCAGGAGCGTTCGCTCAGTTGATGGCACGTGAAGGAAAATTTGCTACGGTAAAATTGCCTTCAGGTGAAACACGTATGATCCTGGTCACCTGTATGGCTACCATTGGTGCCGTATCCAATTCAGACCACCAATTGTTGGTCTCTGGAAAAGCAGGACGTTCCAGATGGTTAGGAAGAAGACCTCGTACACGTCCCGTGGCAATGAACCCAGTAGATCACCCCATGGGTGGTGGTGAAGGTCGTGCATCTGGAGGACATCCTAGATCACGAAACGGTATCCCTGCAAAAGGATTCCGCACCCGATCCAAAACAAAATCAAGTAATAAGTTCATCGTTGAACGTAGAAAAAAATAAGAGAATATGGCTCGTTCGTTAAAAAAAGGACCTTATGTCCATCACAGTCTTGAAAAGAAAGTGATGAAAAACGTTGAAGAAAACAAAAAGTCAGTGATCAAAACTTGGTCACGCGCTTCTTTAATTACCCCTGATTTTGTAGGGCAAACCATCGGTGTACACAACGGAAAGACTTTTGTACCCGTTTACATTACAGAAAATATGGTAGGTCACAAACTCGGAGAATTTTCGTTAACCCGTAATTTCCGAGGACACTCAGGAAGTAAGAACAAAGGCAATAAATAAAAGTACGCATGGGAAATCGTAAAAGACAATCCGCAGAAGCACTTAAGGAAGCAAAAAAGTCACTCGCTTTCGCCAAACTCAACAACTGTCCAACCTCTCCACGAAAGATGCGTTTGGTTGCAGATCAAGTTAGAGGGGAATCTATCGACAAGGCATTGGCCATATTAAAATTCAGCCCTAAAGAAGCCTCTAGACGTCTCGAAAAGTTATTGCTTTCGGCAATTGCAAATTGGCAATCTAAAAACGAGTCTGAAGACATTGAAAAAGCAAATCTTTTTGTTTCTGAAATCCGTGTAGACGGAGGAAGTATGCTAAAAAGATTACGCCCAGCACCGCAAGGAAGGGCACACCGAATTCGCAAACGTTCCAACCACGTGACCGTGGTCTTGGGATCTAACACTATTGAAGCATAATATGGGACAAAAGACAAACCCTATTGGTAATCGTTTAGGAATCATCAGAGGATGGGACTCAAACTGGTACGGAGGAAGAAATTACGGAGACAAAATCGCTGAAGACGACAAAATCCGAAAGTACGTGCACGCACGTCTTTCTAAAGCCAGCGTTTCTAACGTAATCATAGAACGTACGCTAAAAATCATTACGATCACCATTACCACTGCCCGACCCGGAATTATCATTGGTAAAGCAGGACAAGAAGTGGATAAACTGAAAGAGGAGTTACGTAAAATCACTGCTAAAGAAGTGCAGATCAATATTTTTGAGATTAAGCGACCTGAATTAGACGCTCAACTAGTAGGCGCTAGTGTCGCTAGACAAATCGAAAGTAGAATTTCTTACCGTCGTGCCATCAAGATGGCCATTGCTGCAGCCATACGTATGAATGCAGAAGGGATTAAAATTCAAATTTCAGGCCGTTTGAACGGAGCTGAAATGGCTCGTTCGGAGACTTACAAAGAAGGACGTATCCCGCTTTCTACTTTCCGTGCTGATATTGATTATGCACTGGTAGAAGCCCATACGACCTATGGAAGACTAGGTGTAAAAGTATGGATCATGAAAGGGGAAGTATATGGAAAGCGTGAACTTTCTCCTTTGGTAGGAATGTCTAAAAAATCACAATCCAATTCCAATTCAGGAGGAGGGAACAACCGTCAACGTCGTCGTAAATAATATCATAGGAAATCATGTTACAACCAAAAAAGACAAAATTTCGAAAAGCACAGAAAGGCCGCATGAAAGGACTTTCCGGAAGAGGCCACCAACTTTCGAATGGTATGTTTGGGATCAAAGCATTGGACTCCGTGTTCATCACTTCACGTCAGATTGAGGCTGCGCGTATTGCCGCCACTCGTTACATGAAGAGAGAAGGACAGCTTTGGATTAAAATTTTTCCAGACAAGCCCATCACCAAAAAGCCGCTAGAGGTACGTATGGGTAAAGGAAAAGGAGCTCCAGAATACTTTGTAGCGGTAACCAAAGCGGGTCGTATTATGTTTGAAGTAGCTGGTGTACCTTATGATGTTGCAAAAGAAGCACTTCGTTTGGCCGCACAGAAACTTCCTGTAAAAACTAAATTTGTCGTAGCTCGAGATTTCGAGGCTTAATCAACGCACTATGAAACAATCTGAAATCACAAAGCTTTCAAAAGAAGACCTTCAGGACAAGCTGGTAGAATACCAAAAGCAGTTGAAGGATTTGAAAATGACTCACGCAATCTCTCCTTTAGAGAATCCGTTACAAATTAAAACAACACGTCGCGTTGTAGCTCGACTTCAAACCGCCTTAAGTAACCAAGAAGCATAAGACATGGAAACTAGAAATTTAAGAAAAGAACGAATCGGTGTCGTAACCAGCAACAAAATGGAAAAGTCCATTGTGGTTTCTGAGGTTAAAAAAGTAAAACACCCCATGTATGGGAAATTCGTTTTAAAAACAAAAAAATATGTAGCTCACGACGAACAAAACGATTGTAATGTCGGAGATACTGTAAAAATTATGGAAACACGACCTCTAAGCAAATCAAAATGCTGGAGAATGGTCGAAATAATAGCAAGAGCGAAGTAAGATGGTACAACAAGAATCTAGACTTAAAGTAGCAGATAATACAGGAGCCAAAGAGGTGCTTACGATCCGTGTCCTAGGAGGGACAAAAAGACGGTATGCATCCATTGGTGACAAAATTGTCGTTACTGTAAAAGAAGCCTCTCCTTCGGGAACGGTAAAAAAAGGGCAGGTATCTACTGCAGTAGTAGTACGAACTCGAAAGGAAGTCCGTCGTCCCGACGGATCGTACATCCGTTTTGATGAAAATGCCTGTGTGCTTTTAAATCCCACAGGGGAAATGCGGGGTACCCGTGTTTTTGGACCCGTGGCTCGTGAGCTTCGCGACAAGCAGTTTATGAAAATCGTATCACTAGCTCCAGAGGTGCTATAAAGCAAAGAATATGGCAGTAAAAATTAAAATAAGAAAAGGAGATACCGTTCGCGTTATCGCAGGATCCCATAAAGGTGCTGAAGGCGAGGTATTGCGTATTTCTAAAGAAGATAATAAGGCCGTTGTGGAAGGTGTAAACTTGGTTAAGAAACACAACAAACCCAACGCCCAAAACCCACAAGGGGGAATTACAGAAAAAGAAGCGCCTATCCACATTTCCAATCTATCCTTACTAACTACAGAGGGTAAAACCACCCGAGTAGGATATCGAATGGAAGAGGGAACCAAAGTGCGTTATGCTAAAAAAACCGATGAAGTCATTTAATCATGAGTTATACACCAAGACTGAAACAGGAATATAACGATCGTATCGTTAACAGCTTAAAAGAGACGTTTAGTTACAAAAGCATTATGCAGGTACCTAAACTTCAAAAAATAGTATTGAGCCGTGGAGTGGGAGCAGCAGTAGCTGATAAAAAACTCATCGATCACGCCGTGGACGAATTGACCATGATCACTGGACAAAGAGCAGTAGCTACAATTTCTAAAAAGGATGTGGCTTCGTTCAAACTTCGTAAAGGGATGCCCATTGGAGTAAAAGTTACTTTACGTGGCGAACGCATGTACGAATTTTTAGATCGTTTGGTCACCACAGCACTACCTCGTGTACGAGATTTTCAAGGGGTAAAAGCAACAGGGTTTGACGGACGTGGAAATTATACTCTAGGAGTAACGGAACAAATTATCTTTCCCGAGATCGATATCGATAAGGTAAATCGAATCAACGGAATGGACATCACTTTTGTAACTTCGGCTGATACAGACCAAGAAGCAAAATCATTATTAACAGAACTAGGAATCCCTTTTAAAAAGAATTAGTATGGCTAAAGAATCCATGAAAGCACGCGAAAGAAAACGTGCCAAGACTGTTGCCAAATACGCAGAAAAGCGCAAAGCTTTGAAAGAAGCTGGAGACTATGAGGCGCTACAAAAACTTCCTAAAAACGCATCCCCTATCCGTATGCACAACCGTTGTAAACTCACCGGTAGACCAAAAGGATATATGCGTCAATTTGGAATTTCTCGTGTCACCTTCCGTGAAATGGCTAACAAAGGCTTAATTCCTGGAGTAACTAAAGCCAGCTGGTAATAAAAATACATTAAGATTATGTTTACAGATCCCATTGCAGATTATTTAACTCGAATCCGAAACGCCAACCGCGCAGGACATCGTGTTGTAGATATTCCAGCTTCCAATATTAAAAAAGAAATTACTAAAATTCTTTTTGACCAAGGGTATATTTTGAGTTACAAGTTCGAAGAAACAGAGAACAATCAAGGGAACATCAAGATTGCATTGAAATACGACCAGGTCACCAAAGAACCCGTAATCAAAAAATTACAACGTATCAGTACCCCTGGTTTACGCCAGTACTCTGCTTCTGACAGCCTTCCTAGAATACTAAATGGTCTGGGAATTTCTATCGTTTCTACCTCCAAAGGGGTTATGACAGGAAAACAGGCTACCAAGGAGAATGTGGGTGGAGAATTAATCTGTTACGTTTATTAAAAAAGGTATAAAGTCATGTCAAGAATAGGAAACAACCCGATTAACGTACCCGAAGGAGTCACTGTAGACATACAGCCTACTCATATCACGATAAAAGGCAAACTTGGAGAACTTACCCAAGAGTACAGTGAGGTTACCATTACAATGGTAGACAATACGATTACTGTGTCTCGTCCTTCAGACAACAAAACGGTAAAATCCAAACACGGCTTGTACCGTTCTTTAATCGCCAATATGGTAGAAGGGGTAACCAATGGATTTACAAAAGAACTGGAGCTTGTAGGAGTGGGATACCGAGCTAGTAATCAAGGTCAAAAATTAGATCTTGCACTAGGGTTCTCACATAATATCCTTTTCGATATCGCTCCTGAAGTAAAAATTGAAACGATTTCAGAAAAAGGGAAGAATCCAATTGTCAAGTTAACCTCTCACGACAAACAACTCGTAGGTTATGTGGCAGCAAAGATTCGTTCTTTTAGAAAACCAGAACCCTACAAAGGAAAAGGCGTCAAGTTTGTGGGTGAACAGATACGCAGAAAAGCAGGTAAATCAGCATAATATATAACTATGGGTTTAACAAAATTAGAACGTAGAAACAGAATTCGAAAACGCATTCGCAAGATTGTCAATGGTACTTCTTCAGCACCTCGTTTGTCTGTATATCGCAGCAATAAAGAGATTTATGCGCAACTTATAGATGATCAATCGGGAAAAACAATTGCTTCCGCATCTTCACGTGACAAGGAAATTGCTGAGGAGAAAACATCCAATAAAATAGAAGTAGCCGCCACAGTAGGAAAGCGTATCGGTGCATTAGCCTCAAAAGCAGGTGTTTCAGAGGTCGTGTTTGACCGAGGCGGATATTTGTATCACGGAAGAGTAAAAGCATTGGCAGAGGGTGCTCGTGAAGGAGGATTAAAATTTTAATTAGCATATGTATCAAGATTATAAAAATATAGAACTCGTTAAGCCTGCCGGCTTAGATTTAAAAGACCGTTTAGTAGGTGTCCAACGGGTGACTAAGGTAACCAAAGGAGGACGTGCCTTCGGTTTTTCCGCTATTGTAGTAGTGGGAGATGAAAACGGTGTCGTCGGCCAAGGTTTAGGAAAATCAAAAGAAGTTTCTGAGGCGATTGCTAAAGCGGTGGAAGATGCAAAGAAAAATTTAATTCGTATTCCGATTGAAAAAGGAACCCTTCCACACGAACAAAAAGGAAAGTATGGCGGAGCTCGCGTTTTTCTAAAACCGGCTTCAGAAGGTACTGGAGTAATCGCAGGTGGTGCAGTGCGTGCGGTACTGGATGCAGTTGGAGTACACAACGTACTATCAAAATCGCAAGGGTCTTCCAATCCTCACAATGTAGTCAAAGCCACCTTTGATGCCTTATTACAACTTCGTAACCCTCAAATTGTAGCAAAGCAAAGAGGGATTTCTATTGATAAAGTTTTTAACGGATAAGCGATCAGCACCATGGCAAAGATTAAAGTAAAACAAGTAAAAAGTAGCATCAAGCGTTTGCAGACACAAAAGCGAACACTCGAATCCTTAGGACTTCGAGGTATAGGGAAAGAAGTAACTCATGAAGCTACCCCAAGTATTTTGGGCATGATAGAAAAAGTAAAACATTTGGTTTCGGTTACCGAAGCATAAAACATTCGTTATGAGTTTAGAAAATTTAAGCCCTGCGAAAGGGTCTAACAAAACCGCTGGAAAAAGACTCGGAAGAGGACAGGCCTCAGGAAAAGGAGGAACTGCTGCACGAGGCCATAAAGGAGCCAAATCACGATCTGGATATTCCAAAAAGATTGGATTTGAAGGAGGACAAATGCCCTTACAGCGACGTGTTCCAAAATTTGGGTTTAAAAATATTAACCGAATAGAATACCGTGCCATCAATTTAGACACGGTTCAAGAATTATTGGCCCAGAAAAAAGTAAAGAAAAAAATTAATATTGAGCAATTTGTCGAATTGCGCTTGGCACATAAAGACGATTTGGTGAAAATTCTAGGTCGTGGAAAACTAGAAAGCCCAATCAAAATAACGGCTCATAAATTTTCAGCTTCCGCAAAAGCAGCCATTGAAGCAGCGGGAGGAGAAGCTGTAACCGTATAATCTACCTCAATGAAAAAAGTATTAGAAACCCTATATAACATTTACAAAATTGAAGAACTACGCGATCGTGTACTTCTTACTCTAGGGATGTTATTGGTTTATCGCCTTGGTGCTCAAGTCGTGCTGCCGGGGATTGATCCTATCCAATTAGCTGCCCTGAGTAGCCGTACCGATGGAGGAGGTCTTTTAGGAATTCTCAATGCTTTTACTGGAGGAGCTTTTGCCAATGCATCTGTATTTGCTTTGGGAATTATGCCGTATATCTCTGCTTCCATTGTCGTTCAATTGATGGGAATTGCAGTTCCCTATCTTCAAAAACTTCAAAAAGAAGGAGAGAGTGGTAGAAAAACCATTAATCAAATCACCCGTTGGTTAACCATTGCGATCTGTGTAGTTCAAGCCCCTGCCTACCTTTACGGACTTAGTGCACTTGGGGTACCAGAAAGTGCTTTTATCTTAGGTAAAGGACCGTTATTTATAGGATCCTCAGTAATCATCTTGGTCACCGGAACGATTTTTGCCATGTGGTTGGGAGAAAAAATTACGGACAAAGGTATTGGAAACGGGATTTCGTTGTTGATTATGGTAGGAATTATTGCAAATCTTCCTTTATCCTTTACACAAGAATTTGTTTCTCGAGTTTCGGAAAACAACGGTGGACTCATGCTTATCTTGATCGAATTGGTTCTTTGGATTGTCATTATTCTACTTTCCATACTGCTCACCCTAGCCGTACGCCGTATTCCTGTTCAATACGCAAGAAGACAAGCTGGAGGCGCCTCTTCAGATCGTTCGGTTTACGGATCACGTCAGTACATACCTCTTAAATTAAACGCTTCTGGTGTAATGCCCATCATCTTTGCCCAAGCCATTATGTTTGCCCCTGCCTATATTGGTGGAGCACTCGGTGATAGTGACGCAGGACAATGGATGCAAGCGAATTTCTCTGATATTTTTGGCTTGTGGTACAATGTACTGTTTGCAGTATTAATTATCATTTTCACCTATTTCTACACCGCGATAACCGTTCCGACCAACAAAATGTCAGATGACCTAAAACGCAGTGGAGGCTTTGTTCCAGGAATTCGTCCGGGTAACGAAACCTCAGATTATTTAGATACCGTAATGTCTCACATTACCTTTCCAGGATCCCTATTTCTTGCTGGTATTGCCGTATTTCCTGCGGTGGTCGTCAAGTTGATCGGAATCCAACAAGGTTGGGCTTTGTTTTACGGTGGAACATCCCTGCTGATTATGGTAGGTGTGGCAATAGATACCATACAACAAGTCAATTCGTATTTGCTGAACAGACACTATGATGGATTGATGAAAACAGGAAAAACACGAAGAAGTACAAATTAATATATGGCTAAACAAGCAGCAATAGAACAAGAGGGTACCATTATTGAAGCATTGTCCAACGCAATGTTTCGTGTGGAATTGGAAAACGGTCATGTAGTGACTGCTCATATTTCAGGAAAAATGCGTTTGCATTATATCAAACTATTGCCAGGAGATAAAGTCAAATTGGAAATGAGTCCTTACGATCTAACGAAAGCGAGGATTACATTTCGATTTTAACGATTAGAAGACACAGGTATGAAAGTAAGAGCATCAATTAAAAAACGCAGTGCAGACTGTAAAATCGTACGACGAAAAGGACGTCTGTATGTGATTAACAAAAAGAATCCTAGATTCAAACAAAGACAAGGTTAATTATGGCTAGAATATCAGGAGTAGACATTCCAAAGCAAAAACGAGGGGTTATTTCATTAACCTATATTTTCGGTATCGGAAAAAGCCGTGCCCAATCTATATTGGAAACTGCTAAAGTGGACGAAAGTAAAAAAGTACAAGATTGGACAGACGACGAAACAGCTCGTATCCGTGAAGTTGTAGGGAGTTTTAAAATCGAAGGAGAATTACGCTCAGAAGTACAACTCAACATCAAACGTTTGATGGACATCGGTTGTAACCGAGGAATCCGACACAGAGCAGGACTTCCTTTACGCGGTCAACGTACCAAAAACAATTCACGTACCCGAAAAGGAAAACGCAAGACCGTAGCAAATAAAAAGAAAGCAACTAAATAATAGTTTGTAATTATGGCTAAGACAGCAAGCAAAAAAAGAAAAGTAGTCGTTGAATCGATTGGAGAAGCACATATTACAGCTTCTTTCAACAACATCATCATCTCTCTAACCAATACCAAAGGAGAAGTAATCTCCTGGTCTTCGGCGGGAAAGATGGGCTTTAGAGGTTCTAAAAAGAACACCCCTTATGCGGCTCAAACAGCAGCTGAGGATTGTGCGAAAACCGCCCAAGAAGCAGGACTGCGTAAAGTAAAAGTATTTGTAAAAGGTCCTGGGAATGGACGTGAATCTGCTATTCGAACATTGCATAACAATGGTATCGAAGTGTTAGAAATCATTGATGTTACCCCGCTTCCGCACAACGGATGCAGACCTCCCAAAAGAAGAAGAGTCTAATTAATAACGATCTAGAATTGATCGGAAGCTATCGAAGGAAGTGACCTTAATTCATAGCGATCAGTTCAACTAAAACCAGCAAAATGGCAAGATATACCGGTCCAAAAACAAAAATCGCTCGTAAATTTGGCGAGCCCATCTTCGGAGATGATAAATCTTTCGAGAAAAGAAATTACCCTCCTGGGCAACACGGAAACGCAAAGCGCCGAGGAAAAAAATCAGAATATGCAATCCAATTGATGGAGAAGCAAAAAGCGAAGTATACCTATGGTATTCTGGAGCGTCAATTTCGAAACCTTTTCGAAAAAGCGAGCAGAAGCAAAGGGGTAACTGGAGAAGTGTTACTGCAATTATGTGAATCAAGATTAGACAATGTGGTCTACCGCTTTGGTCTCTCCAACTCTCGAAGAGGTGCGAGACAGTTGGTGTCACACCGTCATATTATTGTAAACGGTTCCATAGTAAATATTCCTTCTTTCCAAGTAAAAGTAGGAGACGTTGTGGGTGTAAGAGAAAAATCAAAAACCCTCAATATTATTATTGAAGCGAAAGGAAGAGATTCCTCCGCCTACGAATGGTTGAGTTGGAATAGTGATCAGCTGCAAGGAACCTATGTAAGTGTTCCCGGGCGTCTCCAGATTCCAGAAAATATTAAGGAACAACTCATCGTTGAACTATATTCTAAATAAGAAAACAGAAGCACAAAATTATGGCAATACTGAATTTTCAAAAACCCGATAAAGTAATTATGATCGATTCCTCGGAATTCGAAGGCAAATTTGAATTTCGCCCTCTCGAACCAGGATATGGATTGACTGTAGGAAATGCGTTGAGACGCGTTTTATTATCTTCTTTGGAAGGATTTGCAATTACTTCTGTTAAATTGGAAAATGTAGAACACGAATTCTCTACGATTTCCGGTGTTGTAGAAGACGTTACAGAGATCATCCTGAACCTTAAACAAGTCCGATTTAAAAGACAAATTGAAGAGACGGAAGAAGAAAAAGTAACGATCTCTATTGGTGGGCAAGAACAACTCAAAGCAGCAGATTTTCAAAAATTCATCTCTGGATTCCAAGTACTGAACCCTGATTTGGTTATTTGTAACCTTGAAAAAAGTGTTCAATTGAACATGGAAATCACCATCGAAAAGGGGAGGGGGTATGTTCCTGCAGAAGAAAACAAGAAACCTAACTCGGAGCTGGGAGTGATCGCTATCGATTCCATTTTTACACCGATTAAAAACGTAAAATACAGTATTGAAAACTTTCGTGTAGAACAAAAAACTGATTACGAAAAACTAATTTTTGAAATTATCTCTGACGGTTCTATCCATCCCAAAGATGCCCTTACCGAGGCGGCAAAAACACTGATTCATCACTTTTTGTTGTTCTCCGATGAGCGTATTACCCTAGAGGCTGACGAAATCGCACAGACGGAAACCTATGACGAGGAATCCCTACATATGCGTCAGTTATTGAAAACTAAGTTGATTGATATGGATCTGTCCGTACGTGCTTTGAACTGCTTGAAAGCAGCTGAAGTAGACACCTTAGGAGATTTGGTTTCTTACAATAAAAATGATTTGATGAAGTTTAGAAACTTTGGTAAAAAATCATTGACAGAACTCGAAGAGTTGGTAGTGCTAAAAGGTCTCTCCTTTGGTATGGATCTTTCGAAATACAAACTGGATAAAGATTAATTCACATTTTTAAAGAAAAAAAATGAGACACGGAAAAAAAGTAATGCATTTAGGTCGTAAGACCGCCCATAGGAGATCTATGCTCGCCAATATGGCCTGTTCTCTTATCGAACACAAACGCATTAATACAACAGTTACTAAAGCCAAAGCGTTAAAACAATTTATTGAACCTTTGATTACCAAGTCTAAAACGGATAGTACCCACAACAGACGACTTGCATTTGCAGCACTGCGTGATAAAAATGCAGTTTCTGAACTCTTTAGAGACATTGCGTCAAAAGTAGGAGATCGTCCGGGTGGATATACACGTGTCATCAAACTTGGAAATCGATTGGGAGATAACGCCTCTATGGCACTGATCGAACTTGTAGACTACAATGAGGTTTATAACACCGATGCCAAGCCGAAGAAGAAAACAAGAAGACGAGGAGGAAGCAAAGCCAAGGCGGCAGAAGCGACAGAAGAAGTTGTAGTTGAAGCAGAAGCAGAAGCTCCAACAGAAGATGCTCCAACTCAAGAAACTCCTAAAGCCGAGAAGACTCCAAAAGAAGATAAAAAAGAGAATGAAAACGAATAAGTTCTTTTTTTATCAACACCAGTAACATTAAAGGATAAACGTTTTAGTTTATCCTTTTTTTTGATTTATTTTGTAGGAACCATGGAATACAGATCAAAAAAAGAAGCCTTTGTGCTTCTCGCAGACGGAACCCAATTTTTTGGAAAATCAATTGGTATAGAGGGAACAGCTTTCGGAGAAATATGCTTTAATACGGGAATGACTGGCTATCAGGAGATCTTTACGGATCCTTCTTATTTTGGCCAAATTATGGTGACAACCAATACTCATATCGGTAATTACGGCATACAAAAAGACGAATCTCAATCCAAAGGAATTACCATTGCTGGATTGATCTGTAAAGATTTTAGTTTCAATTATTCCCGTCCTAGTGGGGATGAATCGTTGTTTGACTATTTAGAGCGTCACAAACTTGTCACTATTGCTGATGTAGATACAAGAGCTTTGGTGAACTACATTCGAAAGCACGGCGCAATGAATGCCGTCATTTCTACCGAAGTAGGAGAAGAAGAACGCTTGCTCAAAGAATTGTCTGAAGCGCCGAGTATGGAAGGTTTGGAACTAGCGTCTAAAGTTTCTGCCAAAGAAGCCTATACCGTGGGAAAACCAGAGGCAACCTATAAGATAGCAGCATTGGATTTAGGTATCAAACAAAATATTTTGGATCATATGGTCGCTCGAGATATGTTTGTTAAGGTCTTCCCCTTTGACACCCCTCTTGAAGAGCTTGAAGCTTGGAATCCAGACGGGTATTTTATCTCGAATGGTCCTGGAGATCCACAGCCTTTGAAAGAAGCACAGGCCGTTGCCAAAGGAATCATCGAAAAGAACAAACCCTTATTTGGAATTTGTTTAGGACACCAAATTATTGCGTTGGCAAATGGAATTCCAACCTTTAAAATGTTTAATGGACACCGAGGGATCAATCATCCTGTAAAAAATCTACTTACTGGTAAAGGTGAAATCACATCTCAAAACCATGGATTTGCAGTAGAAATGGAAGCTGCTCAAGCCCATCCCGAGATTGAAATCACCCACATACATCTCAATGATCAAACCCTAGCAGGAATGCGGATGAAAAACAAAAAATGTTTTTCGGTCCAATACCATCCTGAGGCAGGGCCTGGTCCAAACGATGCCACTTACCTTTTTGACACCTTTAAGGAGTACATAAAAAATTAATACCAAATTAGAATTTAAACTTTATGAGTATCATTATTAGCGTACACGCAAGACAAATCTTTGACTCTCGAGGAAATCCCACTGTCGAAGTTGATGTCATTACAGAAAATGGAATTTTAGGAAGGGCTGCAGTTCCTTCTGGGGCTTCTACAGGAGAACACGAGGCTGTGGAGCTTCGCGACGGAGGTTCTGCCTATATGGGTAAAGCTGTTGGAAAAGCAGTGGACAATGTCAATCAAGTAATTGCTCAAGAGATAGTCGGTACTTCTGTTTTTGAACAAGAGCAAATTGACCGCGCTATGATTGATTTGGACGGTAGCCCGAATAAATCAAAATTAGGTGCCAATGCCATTTTAGGGGTTTCTTTAGCTGTAGCAAAAGCAGCAGCAAATGAGTTGGGCTTACCTCTGTACCGCTATGTCGGGGGAGTGAGCGCTAAAACCCTCCCTGTACCTATGATGAATATTATCAATGGTGGGTCCCATTCGGATGCACCCATTGCTTTTCAAGAATTTATGGTGATGCCTGTTGGAGCTTCTTCTTTTACTCAGGCAATGCAAATGGGATCTGAAATTTTCCATCACCTTAAGAAGGTCTTGCACGACCGTAACTTAAGCACCGCCGTGGGAGATGAAGGGGGTTTTGCTGCTGAACTGGACGGTACGGAAGACGCTTTGGATACGATTATTAAAGCCATCGAAAACGCTGGGTACAAATCGGGATCAGAGGTGATGATCGCTTTGGACTGTGCCGCTGCGGAGTTTTACAAAGAGGGGGTTTACGACTACACCCTTTTTGAAGGAGACAAAGGAGTTAAGCGTAATTCGGAAGAACAAGCTAGTTATTTAGCTAATTTGGCAACACAATATCCGATCATTTCTATAGAAGACGGTATGGATGAAAATGATTGGGAGGGATGGAAATTCCTTACCGAAAAAGCAGGAGGTAACGTACAACTGGTTGGAGATGATTTATTTGTAACCAATGTAGAACGTCTCGGCAAAGGAATTGAGCAACATATTGCCAATTCAATTTTAATTAAAGTAAATCAGATTGGAACCCTCTCTGAAACCATAGCTGCTGTAGAGATGGCTCACAGAGCAGGATATACCTCAGTGATGTCACACAGATCGGGAGAAACTGAAGACAATACCATTGCGGATTTGGCCGTAGCGCTAAATACAGGTCAAATCAAAACCGGATCTGCTTCGAGAAGTGATCGTATGGCAAAATACAATCAACTCCTAAGAATTGAAGAAGAGTTAGGTGAATTAGCTTATTTCCCCGGAAGAAAGGCTTTTAAACATGAAATGAAGTAAAGGATTTTTTTATTTAAATAGGTTCCAAAATTAAAGATTAGAAAAAATGAGTGAAAAGGTAAAGTTGACTTACAAAGACAAAGAATATGAATTTCCTTTACTAGAGGGTACTGAAGAGGAAAAAGGGATTGATATTAAAACCCTTCGTGCTCAAACAGGTTTAGTCACCTACGATCCTGGATATAAAAATACAGGCTCCTGTAAAAGTGAGATTACATTTTTGGATGGAGAAGAAGGGATTTTGCGTTACCGAGGATATTCTATTGAAGATCTTTGTGAAAAAGCGAGTTTTCTTGAAGTTGCTTACTTGTTGATTTTTGGAAATTTACCTACGGCAAAAGAATTAGCACTTCTCAATACAGAAATCAGAAAGGAATCTTTGGTAGATGAGGACTTAAAATCAATTTTAAAAAGTTTCCCAAAATCCGCACACCCTATGGGGGTTTTATCTTCTTTAACTTCAGGATTAATTGCATTTAATCCCAGTTCGGTGGATATTGCTTCCGAGTCAGACTTGCGTGAAGCAATTATTATGTTATTGGCGAAATTTCCTATTTTATCTTCTTGGACTCACCGAAAAGTAAAGGGACTTCCATTGAATTATGCCAACACCTCACTTTCTTATGAAGACAACATCGCTCATATGTTGTTCAAGCTCCCACACCAGGACTATGAAGCGAGCCCTGTGGTTGTCAGTGCATTGAATAAATTGTTAATTCTACACGCAGATCACGAGCAAAATTGTTCTACTTCTACTGTGCGTATCGTTGGTTCCTCTCATGCGGGGCTCTTTGCCTCTGTTTCTGCGGGCATCTCTGCACTTTGGGGACCACTTCATGGAGGGGCTAACCAAGCCGTCATTGAAATGCTAGAAGCAATCAAAGCAGATGGGGGCGATACCAAAAAGTATATGCAAAAAGCTAAGGACAAAAACGATCCCTTTCGCTTAATGGGCTTTGGACACCGCGTTTATAAAAACTTTGATCCCAGAGCACGAATTATCAAAAAAGTCGCGGATGAAGTTTTGAATGAATTAGGAATAAATGACCCCGTACTTGATATTGCAAAAGGACTTGAAAAAGAGGCGTTGAGTGATCCTTATTTTATTGATCGTAAGTTGTATCCCAATGTGGACTTCTATTCTGGGATTATTTATCGCGCTTTGGGAATACCCACCGAAATGTTTACTGTCATGTTTGCTTTGGGAAGGCTTCCCGGTTGGATTGCACAGTGGTCTGAGATGCGAAAAAACAACGAACCGATCGGAAGACCACGTCAAATTTATACGGGAGAAAATCACCGTACGATTTAACGACCTTATAAGTCCTCTAAAGAAGGAGGTAAGTTTTCAATTTTTTGTGCATTGATTTTATTGAAGAATTTGTGAATCGCTTCATTGTCTGCAATCACTTTGATAAAATAGTGGTCCTTATAAACACTGTATTCTTGTGCCTTTCCCTTGTAGATTTTTAACTTGTAAAAAGGAATGATCAAACCATAAGTTTCCAAGAGACTGCGAAAGCGAACAATAATCCCGTTGGGACGCAATTCAATATTACAACTGTTAATATTGTGATCTAAAATCAATAAGTTGTGAATGTCGATCGATGCACTACTGATAATTAATTTTTGGGAACCTATTCCACCCATTTTCCATCGCTTCTGGAGCGAAAAGGGTTTGCCTACACTTTCTTCAATCTGTTTTTTTTGTGCAGGATCGTTGTATGATATATTCAATAGCATTTTTATAAAGATAAGCCATAAAACTAGGGAGACATAATCAATGGAGAATAATTATCTTTGTCGCCAAATTGTACTATGAGTATAGATTATAACCAACACTTCACGGACTCTGTAAGCCGTTTTCTCAATTCTGAATTTCAAGTGACAGTCGCTAGCTTTGAATTTCAACAGACCCGTAAAGAATTTGAGGGGGACATAACTTTGTTGGTGTTTCCTCTATTGCGGTACATAAAGACAAATCCAGAGAAATTAGCAGAAACTATAGGTTCTTATCTTGAAAAAAATGACAAAGCCGTAGTGGGTTATAATGTGGTGAAAGGGTTTTTGAATTTAAGTTTGAGTGATGCTTTCTACCTAAAACAATTTCAAACTCTTTTTCAGCAAGAAGACTACGGTCACCAAGCTCAAAAAAAAGATGCACCTACGCTCATGGTCGAATTCTCTTCGCCCAATACAAACAAACCGCTTCATTTGGGTCATATTCGAAACAATATCTTGGGCTATTCAGTTTCCAAAATTCTTGAAGCCAATGGGAATCGAGTAGTAAAAACTCAAATCATCAACGACCGGGGAATACATATTTGTAAATCCATGTTGGCCTGGAAAAAATTTGGAGCGGGTGAAACACCAGAACTCACTGGTAGTAAAGGAGATCAATTGGTAGGCAAGTATTACGTAATTTTTGATGCGGAATACAAAAAAGAAATTGCGGAGCTCATTTCCAAAGGATCTTCAGAAGAACAAGCCAAACAAGAAGCCCCACTTTTATTGGAAGCACAAGAGCTTCTACGACTATGGGAAGCAGGCGATAAAGAGGTTCGAGACTTGTGGGAAACTATGAACCAGTGGGTGTATTGGGGTTTTGAGGATACTTACAAAAATTTAGGGGTTTCTTTTGATTCCTATTATTATGAAAGTGACACCTATTTACTTGGAAAAAAAATCATTGATCAAGGACTAAAAGCGGGTGTTTTTTACAAAAAAGAAGACGGTTCGGTTTGGATTGATCTAACCCAGGAGGGGTTGGATGAAAAATTACTACTTCGTTCAGACGGGACTTCGGTTTATATGACCCAAGATTTGGGTACTGCTTTATACCGATTGGAAGACGAGCCTGGATTAAAGGGAATGGTCTACACCGTTGGGAATGAACAAGATTATCATTTTAAGGTGTTGTTTTTAATCTTAAAAAAACTAGGTTTTGATTGGGCAGAAGCCCTGTACCATCTGAGTTATGGAATGGTCGATTTACCTAGTGGTAAAATGAAAAGTCGAGAAGGAACTGTAGTCGATGCCGATGAGTTGATGTCAGATATGGCAGCTCAAGCAAAAACCATTTCCGAAGCTGTAGGAAAACTAGAAACACTTTCTGAAACGGAAAAAGAAGACTTGTATCACATTTTAGCTTTGGGTGCATTAAAATACTTTATCCTAAAAGTTGATCCAAAAAAGAGAATCCTCTTTGACCCTGAAGCTTCAATTGATTTCAACGGCAATACAGGTCCTTTTATTCAATATACCCATGCACGTATTAAAACGCTTATTCAAAAAGCGGCAATGGAAATAGAGGATATTGACTTGAGCTTGGAGTTGGCTTCAAAAGAACGCGAACTCATCAAACAGTTGGGACGTTATCCAGAGGTTGTGGTACTGGCAGGGGAACAATACAGTCCAGCGCTTATCGCAAATTATCTTTACGACCTTGTGAAAAGTTACAACACCTTTTACCAAAACATTACCGTATTGGGTAGTGAAAACCCAAAACAGAAAAACTTTAGAGTGGCCCTTTCAAAGAAAGTAGCAGAGGTGATTGCTAATGCTTCTGGTTTATTAGGGATGGAAGTGCCTAATCGTATGTAAAAAAAAATCGCTCCGAGGAGCGATTTTAATCTTTTTCAAAGCATTTTTTCCTATAAAGGAATTCTTATTTTGACTGAACGGCTAAGTTATAAACTACTAAACCAAATCCAATCTTGTTGATCGCATCCCCAACGTTGTAAACAACATCCATAGGAAGACCACCAAAAATTCCGCTGTACCATCCTTCAGTTCCAGCCATATATCCAATAGGATAAATTGCCCATCCTACAAGTACGAACCAGCAAAGTGTTTTGTGTGCAGACTGAACCGCACCACCTGCTGAAGCAGCTAGTTTAGAAGCGCTACCTAACCAGATTTCATAAACAATCCAGAAGTATGCAAGACCAGAAACAAGACCCCAAACTGCAGGACCTGAACCTGTTGTGTATACTGCTTCTCCAAAGTAACCAGTAACTAACATCACAACAGAAGCGAAAATCAATTTCCACATCAATTGTTTTGTTGCTCCAGCTGCTCTAAGGATCAGATAGAATTCAACACACATTAATGGCACAGTAAGCACCCAGTCAACATATCTAAAGAATGTTGGAGAGGTGGCATTTGTTGCCCAGTAGTCACGCATGTACCAGTAGTGTACTGCTGCAATGAACGTAATTAAACCTGACACCAAAATAGAAGTTTTCCATTTGTTGTCAAATGAGTTCATTGAAAGAAAGAAGAACGCTGATGCTGCCATCATCGCCATACAACCTACGAAGAACGTGAATCCAACGTAGTCATCTGTAGCCATCGCTGGCGCTACAGTCATTAAGCTTAGAATTTTTTCCATGATTAAATCAATTATTTATTTTGTTTAGGTAAATTTAGAAAAAATTAAACTTATTTACTTTATTTTTCTTTAAATATTTTTTTTGGATCCGATAACTTCTTCATTTACAATATTTAAAAAGCTGAATTTTTCTCATTTAATCACCCTTGTTTGTGTGGTTTTAGCTTTTTTTAGCCCTGAAATCTTTCAAAATACTTTCGCAGTCTTCGGAATTCTAACTGTTGGAGTTCTTCATGGTGCCAATGATCTAAAAATTCTAGCCAAAAAAGCACCTCAAAAGAATAACTTTTTAGGAATTCCTTTTTGGGGTATATATATAGGAGTGGTTTTATTGGGAATTTATCTCTTTTATTTTATACCGGGGATTGCATTGTTGTCTTTTGTACTAGTTAGTTGTTATCACTTTGGAGAACAACATTGGGAAACACGCTTTCCGTCCATGAAAGTTCCTGGTTTGTTTTACAGTGCCTATGGGAGCCTAATTTTCAATCTCCTCTTTGTATTCCATTATGCCGAGGTGACGGATGTTATATTTCAGATTGCAAGTCTTCGCATTCCTTTTGAATGGTTTGTAGGGCTTCTTATTTTAAGTAGTGTCTTCGTTTTATATTTTCTTATAAAAAACAGCCCTGACTACAAAAGTTTTGCTGTGGAGTTGCTTTTGCTCGCCTTGCTGTCCTTACTCTTTTTTAAGGGATCGTTACTTTTTGGATTTGGAATTTACTTTGTCTTCTGGCACAGTTTACCCTCTTTAACTTCTCAAGTACGTTATCTTTATGAAGCACAGAAGAAATCAGCCTATATAAACTATCTAAAATCTGCTTTCCTTTACTGGATTTTAGCCTTAGCTGGACTTGTAGGGTTTTATTTTTTCAATTTATTTCCCAAAGACCAATATCTTCCAGTCTTCTTTTCTTTTTTGGCAGCCATTACTTTTCCTCATGTGGTAGTAATGGGATTTATGTTCCATTCCTCGAAATCGGATGGCTTGTAATTTAGATGCATTCCTTATTTTTGCTTTATTCCAAATAATAGTTCAATAATATGTTTGACAACCTCAGTAGTAAATTAGATAAAGCCTTTCAGGTACTTAAAGGACACGGTAAGATCACTGAAATCAATGTGGCCGAAACCTTAAAGGAAGTACGGAGAGCCCTTTTGGATGCCGACGTCAACTTTAAAATTGCCAAAGAGTTTACGGTTACCGTCAAAGAAAAAGCGTTGGGTCAAGAAGTTCTCACCAGCTTGCAGCCTGGACAATTGATGGTAAAAATCGTTAAAGATGAATTGACTGCACTGATGGGTTCTGAGGCGGTAGGACTGAATTTGGAAGCAAAGCCTTCCGTAATTTTAATGTCTGGACTTCAAGGTTCGGGAAAAACTACTTTTTCAGGAAAATTGGCGCTTCATTTACAAAAAAAGCACAAAAAGAAACCGCTACTCGTCGCCTGTGATGTATATCGTCCAGCAGCCATAGACCAATTGGGTATAGTGGCTGAACAAGTGGGTGCGGCCATCTATGAAGATCGGGAGGAAAAAGATCCTGTGAAAATAGCAACGGCCGCCCTTAAAAAAGCGAAACAAGACCAACACGATGTGGTCATCATAGATACTGCTGGACGCCTGGCCATAGACGAAGTCTTGATGGATGAAATTAAGGCCATACACAGTGCGGTATCCCCATCCGAAACACTCTTTGTAGTGGACTCTATGACGGGTCAGGATGCGGTCAATACGGCCAAAGCTTTTAACGATTTGTTGGATTTTGACGGTGTAATTTTGACCAAACTCGATGGAGATACACGAGGTGGAGCAGCTTTGTCTATTAAATCCGTGGTAAACAAACCCATCAAGTTCATCGGGACAGGGGAGAAGATGGAAGCACTAGATGTATTTTATCCCGATCGGATGGCAGACCGAATCTTGGGGATGGGAGATGTAGTTTCTTTAGTGGAACGTGCCCAAGAACAGTTTGACGAAGAACAAGCGCGGCGTATCAATAAAAAAATTGCTAAAAATCAGTTTGGTTATGATGATTTTCTATCTCAGATACAGCAAGTCAAAAAGATGGGGAATATGAAAGACCTAATGGGAATGGTCCCAGGGATGGGAAAAATGACCAAAGACATGGATATTGATGAAAATGCCTTTAAAGGGATCGAAGTGATTATTGGGTCAATGACTCCCAAAGAACGCGCACAGCCCCAGCTGATGAATCACAGCAGAAAAACACGCATTGCAGACGGCTCAGGAACTTCACTTCAAGAAGTGAATCAACTCATCAAACAATTTGAACAAATGAGTAAGATGATGAAGATGATGCAAGGTGGCAAAGGCCGCCAAATTATGCAAATGATGCAGAATATGCGCTAAAAACACACTATATGATACGCCTAGACGGAAAGCAAACCTCAAACGAAATCAAAGAAGAAATTAAAGTCACTGTGAGTGAGATGAAAGCGCGCGGAGAGCGTGTGCCGCATCTCGCCGCTGTTTTAGTGGGAAATGATGGCGCCAGTTTGACCTATGTAGGTAGCAAGGTGCGTTCCTGTGAGTATGTGGGTTTTGACTCAACATTGATTCGTCTGGAAGCAGACATTTCAGAAACCGATCTTTTACAGCAGATTGATGATTTAAATCAAGACGATACCTTAGATGGGTACATTGTCCAGTTGCCCTTGCCCAAGCACATCGACGAGGAAAAAATACTACTTGCCATCGATCCTAAAAAAGATGTCGATGGATTTCATCCGGCAAACTTTGGCCGAATGGCCTTAGAATTAGATGCCTTTATCCCTGCCACCCCCTTTGGGATTATGCAACTCCTCGAACGCTATAAAGTACCGACTAGTGGAAAGCACTGTGTTGTAGTAGGACGCAGTCATATCGTGGGGCGTCCCATCAGTATTTTGATGAGTCAAAAAGGACCTGCAGGAAATGCGACGGTAACGGTAGCCCATAGCCGTACAGAAAACTTAGCAGAACTCACCCGCCAAGCCGATATCATTGTCATGGCACTGGGGATTCCAGAATACCTTACCGCTGATATGGTCAAAGAAGGGGCCGTGATTATCGATGTGGGGATCACCCGTGTTCCAGACGAAAGTCACCCTAAAGGATATGTGATTAAAGGAGATGTCGCTTTTGACGAAGTCGCTAAAAAGTCCAGTTTTATCACTCCCGTTCCTGGGGGAGTAGGACCCATGACCATTGCGATGCTCTTAAAGAATACACTACTAGCTAGGCAGTGGATCCCATCTTAGGATGTTCCATGGCGTTGTAAATTTTTAGAATAAGCAATGCGAAACTGACCCCAGTTAAGATCAGTATCATGGTCAAAAAGCCATCGGCGGAGAAGGAGAGTCTGATCAATATGGTGGCGATAATAAAGCCCGTATTTCGAATCAGCTTACTGTATTCTTCTGTATAGCGGAAAGAGATCAGTAAGATCACCACATCTGCCAATATCAACAAAGTAAAAAACTGATTGAAGAAGAGCCCATCAATTTTAGGAACGATTTGTTGGTTGAGTACATCTATAACCCATTCCCCAAAAGTACCGATCGACATAAAACTCAATACCGCAAAAAGCATTACACTCACGATTTTCTTTGACGAAATAAAGCGCAATAAAGTAGGGTCTTCAACTGGGCGCTTTGGCAAGCGCTGCTTGCTTAGATTAAATAAAAAGATCAGTAGGAATAAGATTAGAAATCCTAGTAAATCGACGGCTAATTCTAAGTTGTGCGAATCATAATACCAGGCGCCGCTCAAGTTCATTTGTGGGATATCCTTAAAGATTTTCCGGATCACAATAAGTGATATAATCTCAAATTGTTTTGAAACACAAGAGGTAAAAGAACGGGGTAAATAAAACAGCAGCAAGTAAATCTCATAAATCAGGATCAACGAAAAAGGCGTGTATATGGCAGAGATAGGATCATTGAGTAACTCGGGATACAGTGGTGAAAAAATCATGATTCCCTGAGATTTTAAAAAAATCAGCCCTAAGTGAATCAGAAATCCAAGTGCAGCGAGGAGTAAAATAATTTTTTCAATGGCTTTTTGCACTTTTGGAGCAAACACGGCACCAAAAAGTTGGTTGAAAAAGGAATAAAATGAAGTCATACGTCAGGTAGCAAACAATTGATTGATATTTTTAAAACTCTTGAACTCGAGTGCATTTCCGGAAGGGTCATAAAAGAACATCGTTTGTTGTTCTCCCGGGAGGCCTTCAAAACGAAGGTAAGGGGCAATTTGAAATTCAATGTTTTGGTCGATCAACTGTTGGCTAAAATTTTGGAATACTTCCCATTCCAAAACCACCCCAAAGTGGGGTATGGGTACTGCTTTTCCATCTACTTCATTAAAGTGCTTATACCCTTTATGACTTTTATCTTCGTGTAAAACGAGTTGGTGTCCAAAGAAGGAGTAGTCTGCCCATTCTTCAGAAAACCTTCCTGGTGTACAGCCCAAAACTTCTTCATAAAAACGTTTTGCGGTGGGCAGATCACTTACGGGAATAGCGAGATGGAAAGGTGCAATTTTTGCCATAGGTAAAGGTACATATTTTTGAGATAAGGCAAATAGAAAGTGGTATCTTTACCGTTTTATGAGCGTTATCCTAAAAGATCAAGTAACAACAGGAAATGCTTTGCCCTTAATGGAAGCGTTTTATACGCTCCAAGGGGAAGGCTATCACAAGGGCAGTGCCGCCTACTTTATTCGTATTGGTGGATGTGATGTGGGCTGTCATTGGTGTGATGTCAAAGAGAGTTGGGATGCGGATAAACATCCCCCGACTCGCATTGAGGAGATCGTATCAGGAGCTATAAAGTATTCGGATACCATCGTAATCACTGGAGGCGAACCCTTGATGTGGAACATGGAGCCCTTGACTGCCGCACTTCAGGCAAAAAACATGAAAATTCATATTGAAACTTCAGGCGCTTATCCCATTACTGGACATTGGGATTGGTTTTGTTTGTCCCCTAAAAAAAACAAGATGCCTCTTGCTGCTGCCTACCAACGTGCGGATGAACTTAAGGTGATTGTTTACAACAAAGACGATTTTCGTTTTGCTGAAGAACAAGCCAAAAAAGTAAATGAAAGTTGTGTGTTGTATTTACAACCCGAGTGGAGTAGACGCGATAGCGTAATGCCCCTGATGGTAGATTATGTCTTGCAAAACCCCAAGTGGAAAGTTTCTTTACAAACCCACAAATATTTGAACATCCCCTAGCGATAGATCAGGTAGCGCGCTCTGATTTTTTTGAATTCCTGAAGTTGAGGTTTCCAACTGTTTCGTATGTCATTTTCTTCCATTCCAGAGCTCAGTTGTTTTCTCAAACTTGAATTCCCCGCAATACGTTCAAACCCTTTTAGGAAAAACGCTTCGGGGTCAGGGAAATTTTGAAAGGCATGGATAAGCCATTTTAATTCCACTTGTTTAGGAGGAGTCACTTTTGTGAGATCTTCTCCAAAACAAAGCAGCCCTTTATGCTTTGGAGTTTTAGACCCAAAATTGGGTAGGGGAGTAAAGGAAAAATTATTTTTTGGAAGCTTGGGGTGTCCGTAAATTTGAAATTGATGATCGGTTCCCCTTCCCACACTAATTACCGTAGGTTCTAGCAAACACAAACTAGGGTAGAGGGCAATGGCTTGTGCGTTTGGTAGGTTGGGTGAGGGCCTGACAGGAAGTTCATAGGTGGATGCCCGAGAATAATTTTTTATGGGCATTACTGTCAGCTCGCAACGAATGCCATCTTTTAGCCAGCCTTCCCCATTGATCATTTGTGCATACTCACCGATGGTCATCCCGTAAACAATTGGCACGGGATGCATCCCTACAAAACTAGTGTGTTCTTCTTCCAATACGGGTCCATCTACGTAATGAATATTCGGATTGGGACGGTCTAGAACAATCAGTGGGATGTTGTTTTCAGCACAGGCCTCCATAACATTGTGCAAGGTTGAGAGGTAGGTATAAAAACGTACCCCCACATCTTGCAAATCAAAAACCATAATATCAAGCCCTGTCAGTTGTTCTTTTGTGGGTTTTCTGTTTTTTCCATAGAGGGAAATAATAGGGAGCCCTGTTTTAGAATCGGTTTGATTTTCTACTTTTTCTCCCGCATCTGCGGTTCCTCGAAAGCCGTGTTCAGGGGCAAATACACCTTGCAGATTAATGTTTTTTTCCAGCAAATAATCTACCAAATGTAAAGAAGACGCTGCAGAAGAAAGCAAACTGGCTTGATGTGCAACAACCCCAACTTTTTTGCCTTTCAGTTGGAGAAGGTACTCCTGCTGAAACGCACCTGGTAGGACAGTAGTTTGTGCGCTGAGATGCGAATAGCTCCAAATGAGAAGCAAAAATAAAAATGTACTTTTGAAAGCAAAACGGTTAAAATCTTTTTTCATTGAATGTAGCGTTATTTTTTGCCCGTAAAATGCAGGGGTTGAAACAGCATAAAAATAAGGTTTCTGCACGAATAATTAACATTGCAACCTTAGCAGTTGCTTTGGGCATGGCTGCGATCTTAGTTGCACTGGCTTCCAGTCAAGGTTTGCAACAGGAGATTCAGAAAAAAACAAGTGCTTTTAATGGTCATATACTGGTGACTTTGTTTGAAAACAATGAATCTCAAGTTTCAATCATTCCCTTTCAAGATCGTGTAGCGTTACGGGATCAGCTTAGGGAAGAAGGGAATCTAAGCCACTTTTATCCCATTGCGATAAAAGCCGGGATGTTAAAAACTGATGCAGATTTTGAAGGGATTTTGTTTAAAGGGGTTTCCTCCGACTTTGATTGGTCTCGTCTGGAAAGTTTTTTGATTCGGGGTCGTTTTCCTGAGGTTTCGCAAAAGCCGAGTTCAGAAATTTTAATCTCAGAAACAATAGCAAGGCAGTTAAATCTTAAGGTGGGCGACCGTACAGAAGCTTTTTTTCAAAATCAAGTACAAGAGGGACTTCCCAACAGGAGACGTTTTACTGTTTCAGGAATTTATTTTTCAGGATTTCCAGATATTGATCAAAGTCTGATCTACGGTGATCTGCGTCAAGTACAGGGGTTGAATCGATGGAAACCCAATCAAATAGGGGCTTATGAGGTGTTTGTCAAAGATTTTTCACAAATTCAAAAAACGGCAGATCGCATTTACAATTCCCTTCCTTCGGAACTGAACAGTATTCCTATTTTTGATCGTTTTTCAAGTATTTTTCAATGGATTGCCTTGTTTGATTTTAATGTGTTGATTATTTTAATTGTAATGATACTAGTGGGGGTCATCAATATGGCGACCGCTTTGTTGGTGCTTATTTTGGAACGCTCCAGAATGGTAGGACTTCTGAAAGCACTTGGAGCTAAAAACGCACTAATTCAAAAGATATTTTTGTACAATGGAATCGCCATTATGACTCGAGGACTTCTTTTTGGTAACGCGATTGGACTTTGCTTTTATTATTCACAGCAGTGGTGGGGGTGGATTCGTTTGGATCCAGCTACTTATTTTGTGGATCAAGCGCCAGTGGCACTTGGTTTTGTTGAGGTCGTTTTATTAAACCTCTTTTTTGTTTTGGTTTCTGCGCTTTTGTTGTGGATTCCTTCCACCATAATTTTACGAATCAGTCCTTCTAAAGTCTTGCGATTCCGATAGGGATTCTAATCAGAATAAATATCTTTGTATCGAAATTTATTTTATGAACTATGCACACTCGATTCTTGAAACCATAGGGAATACCCCTTTGGTTAAGTTGAACAAGATTACCGAAGAAGTTGATGCTTTGGTCTTAGCAAAAGTTGAAAGTTTTAATCCAGGAAATTCAGTCAAAGACCGTATGGCTGTTAAAATGATTGAAGATGCCGAAAAAGACGGACGTTTAAAGTCCGGCGGGACTATAGTAGAAGGAACGTCAGGAAATACTGGGATGGGTTTGGCTTTGGCAGCCATTGTAAAAGGGTACAAGCTCATCTGTGTTTCTACGGACAAGCAGTCAAAAGAAAAGTTTGATGTTTTACGCGCCGTTGGGGCGGAAGTGGTGGTTTGTCCCACTGATGTGGCTCCTGACGACCCGCGTTCATACTACAGCACCTCCAAACGGATTGCTGAGGAAACACCAAATAGTTGGTACGTAAATCAGTATGACAATCCTTCCAATACCCAAGCGCATTATGAAACTACAGGGCCTGAGATTTGGAATCAAACAGATGGTAAAATCACACATTTTGTCGTAGGGGTTGGAACAGGGGGTACAATATCTGGTGTAGGAAAATTCCTTAAAGAGAAAAACCCAAATATAAAGATTTGGGGTATTGATACTTACGGTTCTGTTTTTAAAAAATATCATGAGACAGGTGTTTTTGATCCGGAAGAAATTTACCCTTATACAACAGAGGGCATAGGAGAAGACATTCTTCCGAAAAATGTTGATTTTTCAGTAATTGATCACTTTGAAAAAGTGACTGATAAAGATGCCGCTGTATACACTAGAAAGCTTGCGAGAACTGAGGGTATTTTTGCTGGAAATTCCTGTGGAGCAGCAATTAAGGGTGTTTTACAGTTAAAAAATCACTTCAATAAAGACGATATCGTAGTTGTGTTATTGCATGATTCTGGAAGTAGATACATTGGTAAAATTTATAATGACGAGTGGTTGAAAAAATTAGGTTTTATATAATACATGTTATTAACAATTCCATTGTGTTTTTCACGATATTAATTGTTTTTATTGGTATTTACCAATAAAAACTTATTAACAAAATCGCTGATTTTTATTTAATAATACGTTAACAACCGGTTTCTTTTATTTAATTTTACATAACAACTAATAAATACCACTTTATCCCGTTAATATTGGTAAAACATAGCTGATTTTCATGAGATTTAGAATATCTTATCTTCTGTTTTGGTTTTTATTAATCCCCCTTGGAATTTATTCTCAGGATATAACAGTATCAAATATAGTTTTGGTAGGTGGTGATCCATTGTGTCCCTCTGATGAAGTAAGATTTAGTTTTGACTACGGTAATACTACTGGTTTTGCACAACCAGCTGCTGGAATAGATTTTACTGTACAAGTTAATCATGGAACAAATCCTACAGCAGCCACACCATATGAGATTAATCCTGCAACTTTAGCTGGAAACAATTTTAGTAATTTAGGCGGAACAATTAATTTTCCAGATGATTTTGTAACTCTTGACCTAGGGTTAGACTTATCAGTTGCTGATGGAGCCCCGTATACAATAATTGTTTCTGTAGACTATGATGGCATGGGCCTTTCTACGACTACCCTCAATGATATAGAGGTGTATGAGCCTGTACCCTACGTATTAGCCTCTGATGATGTTGATAATATTATTTGTTCAGGAGAAACAATTAATTTTTACGTTACTCCACATGATGCAGGAGATCCTGGGACTTATACTTTTTATTTAAATGGAGATGAGTATCAAGCAGCAAGTAATGATAATTCAGTAGCCTTTACAACTGTCGGTGCTGGGTCTATTTCAAATGGAGATATTGTAACGGCCTCAGCCGTAGATCCAAATGGTTGTGATACTTCAGAACCTGCTGGGATTACAGTTACTGTTTTTGCTTTGCCAACAATAGAGTTAACCTCTTCTGAGCCTGGAGGATTTTATTGTGAAGGAAGTGAAGTGACTTTCTATGCTTCTGGAGGAGTTGCAGGAAACTACTCATGGGAAGTAGGTGGAATTGATCAAGGAGAAACATCGGATGAATTGACAGTCGCTTTATCTGGTGATCAAACTGTTACAGTGACTGGAAAAAATGTTGGAGGATGCGAGAATACTGCATCTTTAACTCCACAAGAGCTTTCTGTGACAGAAGTTGGTACTGTTGCTCTTTCTGATGCAACAGATAACATTATTTGTTATGATGATGACCCTGATAATATAGAAGAAACTTTAGCAGCAACTGTGAGTGATGGAGCTGTAGGTTATCAGTGGTATTCTTCCCTTGATGGAACAAATTTCTCTAAAATTGATGGAGCAAATACAAATGAATATAATCCAGGACCACTCCAGCAAACTATCTGGTTTAGAAGAAATATTATTGTGACTCAAAATGGCAAAATTTGTGAACAAGATGGAGATGAATTAATTAAGATTGAAGTGATTCCAGAATTTGATGTTAATCTTACATCAAATCCTGCTGGCAGCTATTGTATAGATGATGTTTTTGAGATTGTTGCTGCTACAGGGGTAAATAAAGAATATGAATTTTTCTTAAATAATGTTTCAATTGCTGCAGCCAGTGCAGACAGAGATTTGAATTTTATTGCTAAGGAAGCTAGAGATATCACAACAGATCCCGTAGAAGTTCAGAACGGAGATATAATAAGAATTGTCGTAACTGATGTAGGTGAAGGTTGTCTTTATCCAGAAGAGGTAGTAATATCAATTGATGATTCAATAAATGCATCTTTAATATCAGATGCACCCTCAAATTATATTTGTGATGGCCAAGAGGTAACTTTTACTGCAAGTTTCGATGAAGATTATACTTATCAATTTTTTGTAGATGAAACCCCTGCCTTGGATGCAGAATATGGACTTACTTCAAACACTCTAACAACAACAAGAATCACGGATAATTCAGTCGTAAAAGTATTAATTAGAAATTCAAGTGGATGTCCTTTAGAAATTCCAATAACATTTCAGGTTCTTGAAATAACTGATCCTGGAGCGATAGAATTTAGTAATGCACCTTATAACGTACTAGGATTTGCTCAATTATGCTATAATGTAGCGATGGTTGGTCAATTTGATGAAACTAGCGCTGCTACTGCAAGTGATGATTTTCATTACCAATGGGAAAAAAAGACTGAGGGTGGAGCATGGGGAGAAATAGATGGTGCTAACATAGCAACATATAATCCTCCAGAAAATTTTACAACCAAAACATATTTTAGAAGAAAAGTAATTGCATATGATGATGCAAACGGAAGTGGTGATTTTGATGAACCTATATTTTGTGATGTTCAATATTCAAATGAATTAATAGTTGCTGTTTTACCAGATTACAATATTGTTGTTGATTCTGGTGTTCCTAGTAATAATTTTTGTGATGGAGATACTATAAATATTAATGCTTCTGAAGGGGCAACAAGCTATCAATATACTATAAATGGCGGTGCACCTGTTGTGATGGCAGATAATAATGTTCCTGCTTTGACAGCAGGTACTGATATTCTTGACGGACAAACTCTTGAAATTACTGCTACTTTTACCTCTCCAGATGGAACTAATTGTGATGCATCAAATTCAATTACAATAGGGGTTAGTGATTTTAGTAATGCTGTTGTAGCAATTTTAAATTCTAATGCAGAAAAAGATACAGCATGTGCTAATGAAGAAATAAGATTTGAGGCTGGTCCTGTTGTTCCAGGATATACCTATTCATTTAAGATTGACGGAGATGTAGAACAAAGTGGAGCAGATCATATTTTTATAACCGATCAAATTGATGAAACCGCACCAATAGAGGTTATTATTACTAATGATCTTAATTGTCCGATATCTAGATCAATCGATATTACTGTCCCAGACAATACTACCCCTGGTGTTATTCTAATTGATAATAATTTAGATCCAGGTGATGGAGATGGGGATGATGTTTTAGTTAGCATGTGTTCTGACGGAGTACAACCATTTATTGATGGTGGAGGATCAAGTGGAACTGCAGCAACTAGTGATAATGATGTTACTTACGCTTGGGAGTACAGCGAAAATTCAGGTCCTTGGATAACTATTGTTGGACAAAATAATGCAGACTTACCTCGAGGTACAGTAAATGTAAATTTTAACACTGTATTTAAAAGAACAGCTTATTCTACTGTTAATGGAACCTCTGTAATTTGTGATCCTGTTTCTATTACAGCAACTCTTAATGTCGACAACAGAGTAGCGCCAGTTATTAGTTCTTTCGAGCGTAATGAAGCTCTTGCTTTTGTGGCTTCAGACCTGTCGATATGTATAGGAGATGCGATGCGTTTTTCAATAGCGGGAGATTTTCCTGCAGCGGAGGATGTCACCTGGTTATTAAATGGTTCAAATGTAGATGCTATAGCGGCGGGAGCACCAGCAGCAGCGGCAGATGCTACTGATGAGACATGGACTACTACTACCTTAGTTAATGGAGCTGAGATATCAGCTATAGTTACCTCAGCAGATGGATGTGAGTTTCCTACTGACATAACAACTATTACAGTTAACGATCTTCCTAACGCTGAGATATCGGCTGTAGGGATTGCTGATCGAGTGATTTGTAGCGGGGAAACAGTTACCTATATAGCGGGACCGGATATAGTTGGATACACTTATAGGTTTGTTATTGATGGAGACACTAAGCAAGAGGGAGCAAATCATGAATTTACAACAGATGAGATACTTGCTGACAATACAGTAGAGGTAGTTGTTATTAACGATTCTGGATGTGAGGATACAGCTACAATAGACATGTTAGTTCCAGAGTTAACCGATGGAGGAGGTATAGAGTTTACAGCTGCAGGAGCAGCAGAGGTCACTATATGTGTAGGTGCTGATACACCAGCGATAGGTATAGACGGAGCTGCATCGGCTGATGGAGCAACAGCTGGAGGAGCAGCAGAGGTCACTTATGCATGGGAGTACAGTGAGGGTGGTGCTGATTTTGTTACTATTGCTGGTGAAAATGGGCCAACTTTAGCAGCAGGCACTGTTAATGTTACAGAAGACACGGAATTTACAAGATATACTTACGCTACAGTAGCAGGCTCAGGCAAGTTATGTGAGGGTGATCCTGCAACTGTTCGTTTAATAATAGACAACAGAGTAGCGCCAGTTATTAGTTCTTTCGAGCGTAATGAAGCTCTTGCTTTTGTGGCTTCAGACCTGTCGATATGTATAGGAGATGCGATGCGTTTTTCAATAGCGGGAGATTTTCCTGCAG